>Ga0190265_10000267_pt1 | contig 43604 bp, 36 predicted proteins | sample Popmic124T_FD_133135 | JGI IMG/M metagenome (GOLD analysis project Ga0190265, IMG submission 133135) | Populus adjacent soil microbial communities from riparian zone of Indian Creek, Utah, USA - 124 T | ecosystem: Environmental > Terrestrial > Soil > Riparian zone | place: USA: Utah | collected... | reverse complement strand
GAGCGGACGAAGGCCCTGCCATCCTTCCTTCGCTACTACAACCGGCGTCGCCCGCACAGCTCACTGGGAGACCGGCCGCCGATCAGCCGTGTTCACAACGTCTGTGGGCAGGACAACTAGCCGTTGCTCCCGTTCTCCTTCGGATTGAATACGGAGGTCGCGGTCCGCCCGGTCGACGATTCGGCCCAAGACATCTACCAGCATCTCCTCGCTTTCAGCCGAATGAGCCTTGGTTTTCCTCTGGCGAGTTCGACAGCGACTCTTTCGCAAGGCGCTACGGGCCGGATGCCGCCCGCATCCAGACCATTTGATTGCCGACCGGTTGGTTGGGCTACGCGGAGACAACGTGGTTGAGCGGATCGAGGTCTTGCGCCTGATGATTGAAGGAGGCGCCCGTGATTGGTTCGTCCTTGGATCGCGGGACAGGATCGAGGCGCTTCTGCGGGAGGGGCTCGCCAGCGGGGGAGACGCGCCTTCGCGGGCGCGTGACCTAGTCAACGCGCTCGTAGCCCGTGGGAACCTGGATTTTGCCGATCTCCTCGGGGAGGTGAGGACGAAACGTCCGGCTAGCCATCGCGCCGGTTTCGAATACGGTCGCGGCGCCGATCAGGACGCCGGCGACGCGCCCAAGCAGGGCAAGTGCGGCGAGGCCGTTGACGAGCTTTTCAAGCGCCGGCGTGACCGGCAGGCCGTTGGGTTCGGCTTGACGTGGACGGCGGCGCTCTGGATCGCGGCGAGGAGGGCGAGGCCCACGGCTGGCTCCTTGCTCGGGGTGGCTTTCACCCCGGCTGTCCAGCCGGCGCCCGGTTTTTGCACCGGGCGCCGCTGCCTAAATCAGCTCTTTGATCTCTTCGAAGCGAGCCAATACCGCGTCGAAATCCGGGTAGTCGCCGCTCGAGAAGAGCAGCTTGCACTGCTCCTCGTATTCGCGTGCAAGCTGCTCGCGCAGGGAGGAAGGCGGAAAGAGCGCCGGGCTTTTCGCAAAGGAGAGGCCCTCGGGCGGCGTGTAACTGTTGGCGAAGAACTCGAGGCTCTTCTCGTCGTAGTCGTTGCGGATCTCTCCGTACTCGGGAGAGGCGAGCATCGCTCGGACCTCCTGCTCTCCGGCGAGCACGTAGAGGTCGGGGTAGTGGCGGGCGTCGCGGCCGAGCGGTTTGGCTTCCTCTTGGAGGCGGACGACCTTGCCGTGCAAGGCGAACATCTTCTCGACGAAGGTGCGCCGGTAGTGCAGAAGGGTCATCTTGAAGCCGGCCAGGTCCTCGACCCCCTCGAAGCCCTCGGCACCCTGCTCCGAGAGGAACTGCGCGACTACCGAGGTGATCGGGACCACCTCGGTCGGGAAAGTGCCGCTGCCGATGCCGGGCTCGAGCCGCACCGCGGCACGGATGCCGGGCAGCTCGGCGAAGAGCGTCTCGTAGGCGAAGAGGTCCTTGCGGCCGAAGCCGCCGATCGTCTCCCCCTCCTCGCGCAGCCAGGTGAGCGCCGGATGCTCGGCGACCGCTTCGGAGAGTTCTTTGAGGATGCGATCCATCTTGTTCTTACCGGGCCGTGGATCGAAGCGCTCGGGGTTGACGAAGAGGTCGATGTCCTCGGAGAAGCGGGTAATCAGGCCCCAGCCCTTCGAGAGGCTGGTGCCGCCCTTGAACATCGCTTGCTCCCCAAGCCGCGCCGCGACGATGCGCAGGATCTCGGTGACGTAGTAGTCCTTCTCGACGAACTGCTCGCTGAGTCCGAGGCGCTCGGCAGCGCGCAGCAGGGCCTGCTCGAACTCGGGGTGCTCAGCGAGCCTCACTTCGCCTGCCACTGCTTCGCGTAGCGCAGCGAGCGCAAGGCGCCGAAGTCAAAGCGGCTCAGCGGGTTGAGGCTCTTGCGCAGGCGCTTGAGGACGGGGTCCGGCATTTCCAGCTCCTCGCCGATCGCCCCCAGCATTGCCCGCACCCGCGGCGGCTCTGCCTCGGCTGCTTTGGCCAGGGTCCGAAAGCGGGCCTCGTCGTCGACCAACCTGAGTAGGCGGGCCACCGTCTTTTCGGGACGGAGATCGCTGAAGCGGGCGCGGTCGCGCAGGGTCTCGAGGATCGCGCCGTCCTGCGCGGAGAGCCCGGCGCGCTGGGCCGGGCGCCCGGTGTGGACGACGGCCTCCCGCAACGCGCTCGGTCGCCCCGGCGCCGGGGTCGCGTACTCGGGCCTGCGCGGGTTCTGGGTGCTGAGGCCGAGCTCGTTGGCGGCACTGAGGCCTGCGGCATGAAGGGGAGCGCTGAGAGTCTGCGAGGCAACTCCGCTGGCAGCCGGGATGCTGAGTCCCAGCGAGGTCTGCTGCGGTCGGTAGTAGACGCCCTTGCCGACCCGTTTCAGGGCCCCCTCTTTACTGAGCCGGGAGAGCGTTATCGCCACGGCAGAGGGCGACAAGTCGCTGAAGTCCGAGTGCTTCCAGTAGCGGGCGCCGCCGCTACTAACGCGCTCGCGCACAACGGCTGCCGCGCTTTGCTGCTGCGGGTTCGAGCCAGAACGAGGCATGAAGGGAAAGTAGCTCCCCCGCGAAGTTGTGTCAAGTTTTTTTGCAATAAAACTTAACAACTCCAACCGCCACATCCCTCGCCTACGACCTCTCAGGATCTCCGTGCCTACCCCGGTCCGACCGTAGGCGACAACCAGAAAGTCCTGGCGTGCCTCCCCCAGGATCCGAGCTGGCCGTTACGGCCCAGCGCCGTGATCTCGCATTGGCCCCGAAGAAAAGTTGAACAGCCCGTCTCCGGCGACCGCGTCGGTATCGCTGAACTTGCCGAAACGCAGCTTATATTGGGGGTGGTGAGCAGGGCGGGCTTGGCGGCCGTTGCGCTGCTCACCCGTCCTTCATTCTCGAATTCCGCCATCCCGCCTGGCTCCTCAAACTTTCCGCCCCCTGGCGTCTTTCGAGCTATAGCCAATTCGCGACTGGTCTTAAACCACCTTCCGATTTTTGGCTCTACTAAAGGAAGTCGGATGGGCGCGGCTGGGTTCGAACCAGCGACCTCTCGCGTGTGAGGCGAGCGCTCTCCCACTGAGCTACGCGCCCGGGACGCGACAATCATAGGGCCGAGGCGGGAGCTGGATCGGGCGGGGGGAGGTCAGGCTGCGGGTCGTTGTCCTGCCGGGCGTCGTCCTTCGAGTCCAGGCCGATGAAGGGGAAGATCAGGGTCGAGAGCATCGCGGCGCCGACCAGCCCGGCGGCGGTGGAGCTCTGTGACCGCCCTTGGTGCGAGGATCGTTATCGCCACGGCCAGGGGCAGCTGGGTGGCCGAGTAGAAGGCGAGGGCTGCCGCCGGCGCGCGTCGAGCACGCTCCGGTAGCGCGTCGAGGTCGAAACTCGACTCCGCTGGTGACGAAGAAGGGGACGAAAAAGCCGAAGCCGACCGCGGCCAACTTCGACTCGAAGACCGCCAGCTCTCTCCCCATCAGGGCGAGGCGCACGATCATTCCTGCCACGAAGCCGCCCAGCCAGGACCAAGGACAGCGCGAAGAAGACGACCAGGATCGCTGCCTCGTGCAGCGGCTGTTTGGTCGAGAGGACCAGCGTGACGAGCAGGATCCGGCCGAACTCGCCGAGGGGGTGATCCTACGTTCGTCCACCGCGGCGGTCCGGACCGAGGCGGCCGGGTAGCGAGGACTAGGTCGCTGCCTGCCGGCGCGGGTGGAAACGAAAGAGGGAGCAGCTCATGAACCTTGGCTATCGCAGATTGGATACCGCTGCTGTTGCATGGCTCGCCTGTCTTGCGTTTGCCATTCCTGCCTCAGCCGGCGCAGCGACGAGCAAGTATCCCTCCGACGCCGCGGCACGAGGGTTCAACGGCGGCACGGCGGGCTGGACCGCCACCTCCAGCTTCAACGGCACCTGTCTGCCTCCCCTGCTCTGCCCGACCGCCGAGAACACCCACCAGCCGTCGGGCGGCGCGGACGGCGGCGGTTACATTCGCTCTGCCTACACCGGCGTCGCGGGGGCCACCGCGGTCGGGGGAGTCACCACTGCCGAGTGGGCGAGCCCTGTTTTCACCTACGGGGGCGCGGACGGCCGGGCGCCGAGCACGGTCAGTTTCGAAATGGACAGGCGCGCCAACGTCGACGAGCTGCTGGCGGTGGCGGGGAACTCCGCCACGTACTCGGTGCGCCTCGTGGATCTGAGCGCCGGGGGCGAGGCGATAACGCTGGTCGACCCGAAAACGCTCGGGGGCGCCGAGAGCTGGCAAAACGCCCCTGCCGCCTCCGTCGATCCCGCCCGCCTCACGAGCGGCCATGAGTACAAAATCATGATCACGAGCACCTATTCGACCGGAACCAGCGTCTTCGCAACCGGCAACGCGGACTACGACAACGTCGTCCTGAGCGCGGTTCGTGGCGAGCCCGGTCAGGGTCGAGGACGCGGCTCGAGCGCCGGCGACCTCGACCGCGACCGCTTGACCGAGCTGCTCCGGGCGGCCGCTCCGGGCACGGCCGTGTTGAAAGGCAAAGGCAAGGCCACGCGCCTCTTCGTAAAGGTCAAGTGCCCGCGCAAGGTCGGCCGCACCTGCAGGATCACGGCGCAGGGCATGCTCAAGAGGCGCAAGCCGGCAACGACGCAGCGCACGGTCAAGGTGCGCAAGGGAAAGGCGAAGCTGCTCGTCCTGCGGGTCAAGCCGAAGGCACGCCCCAAGGTGATGAAGCGCAAGCGCTTGCTGGTCCGCCACAAAGTCCGAGCGGGCAAGGTCACCGCCACCGTTTACAAGAAGCGCAAGCTGATTCGTCGCTAGCCGCGGCGAGCCAGCTAGGATGGGTCGCGGACCGTGCTAGGCGGGGAATCAGCGGTGCCCTGTAACCCGCAATCCGCTCTAGCGGGGCCGAATCCCGTTCCGAGGGGCTGGCCGTCGGGGTCAGTGCGCCGCGGGCGGCGTTGACGGTCGGGTCCTGCGCGACGTGGGCACGCGAATCAGGTCAGGTCCGGAAGGAAGCAGCCTTAAGCGGATGCCGCGGGTGCCGCAGGTGAGCCCGGCCCGAGCCAAACGCGACGGACACGCCCGGTGACTTCGTTTCGAAGGCGGGGCGCACGGTCCACTCTGACCTCCCGATGTCGCACTTGTTCCCGCATACCGGGGAAAGTGCGACATCTGGACGGCTCAGTCGATCAGGCGGGCCTCCATGCGGTTGACGGCGATCTTCCACATCACGAGGGCGAAGGCGAGAAGGCCTGCGAACCGGACCAGGTCGACGGCCTCGAAGCCGAAGGCGCTGCCGCGGACCAGTTCGACCAGCTGGTGGAGAGGGTTGAGCTGGGAGACGGCTTGCACGCCCTCGGGCAGTTCGTCGATCGGAAAGAAGGCGCCGGAGACGAGGAAGAGGGGCGTGACGAAGAGCGCCGTCACGTAGTTGAACTGGTCGATCTTGGCGACGATTGCCGCCATCGCGATGCCGAAGCCGGCGAAGCCGAGCGCCGTGACCAGGCAGAAGAGCGGCACGAGCAGCATCCCGGGCGCGGGATCGAGGCCGAAGGCGATCGTGACGAGCAGCGGGAAGCAGCCGTAGACGCTGGAGCGCACGCCGATCCAGAGCATCTCGGCGCTGACCAGCTCCTCGACGTCGACCGGGGCAGCGAGGATCGCGTCGTAGGTGTTCTGGAAGCGGTGCTTGACGAAGGTGCCGAACATCGCCGGCAGGGCACTGGAGAAGATCACCGCGGTGGCAACCATGCCGGTGCCGACGAACTCGACGTAGGGGAGGCCGTGGACCTCGTCGACGAGCGTCGCGGAGAGGCCGAGGCCGAAGGCGAGCAGGTAGACGATCGGTTCCAGCACGCTGGAGAAGGTCGTCCCCTTCCAGTAGGTGCGGAAGTTGGCGAGCTCGCGGCTCATCACGCCGCCGATCGCCGCCGGTTCGAGTCTCCTCAGTCGCGTCGTCCCCTCCGTCATTCGGCCTCCTCTCCGGTCAGCAGCACGAAGACGTCCTCGAGCGAGGCAGCACGGATCACGGCCTCCTCCGGAACCCCGCCGTCACCGGCCTGCTCGGAGCCGACGATTGCGACCGCCGGCCCGGCGGGCCTCACCCGCAGGCCGACCGCCTCGGCGCTGGCGCGAACCTCGACCAGGCGTTCGGGCGGAGCGTAGACCTCGGCCGTCTCGCGGCCGGCGTGCTGGGCGATCAGCTCAGCCGGCTTGCCGCGGCTGATGATCTTCCCCTTGGCCATGACCGCGACTTCGTCGGCGAGCCGCTCCGCCTCCTCGATGTAGTGGGTCGACATCAGGATCGTCCTGCCGCGCGAGCGCAGGTTGTCGATCAGCGTCCACAGCTCGGTGCGGATCTGCGGATCGAGCCCGACTGTCGGCTCGTCGAGCAGCACCAGCTCGGGATCGTGAACGAGCCCGCGGGCCAGCAGCAGGCGGCGGCGCATGCCGCCGGAGAGTTCGTCGACGGCGTCGTGGCGACGCGCGCGCAGGCGGGCCAGGTCGAGGGCTCGATCGACGGCGGCGCCGACGTCGGGGACGCGGTAGAGGCGCGCAAACACCGCCAGGTTGTCTTGGACGGTCACGTCGACGTCGAGGTTGTCGAGCTGTGGGACGACGCCCATCCTGGCGCGGGCCGCCTTGGCATCGCCGGGCAGCTCGTGCCCCAGCGCTCGCAGCTCGCCGGCGTCGGGCAGCGCCTGCCCGGTGAGCAGCCGCATCGTCGTCGACTTGCCGGCGCCGTTGGGCCCGAGCAGGCCGAGGCAGATGCCCTCGGGCACGTCCAGGTCGAGCCCGTCGACCGCGGTGATCGGGCCGAAACGCTTGACGACTCCGCGGAGCTCTATCGCTGCCATGCCGTGATGCTTTCATGCCGGCCGTGTCGCCTGAGTGACGGGCAGTCGGCCGTGGCATGGTCAGTTGGTGGAAGACTTTTGTGCCCTATAGGGCACTCAATGCTTCATCGAGCCCCGCAGCGGCGGTAGAGGAACCATGACTCGTTGCCGGTGACGCGACGAAAGCCACGCGGTACGGTCGTCTCGAAGCGGGCCGGGTCGTTCGGGTCGAGGATGAAGTTGTGGACGACGAACGGTCCGGACGGCTTGAGGAAGTAGCCGCGGCGGGGTTGGCGCTGCTCGCTGGAGCTGACGATGTCGCTCGGCCGGACGTCGAGGTCGAAGGCAAGGCGGGGGACGGCGCGGTGATTGGGTACCGAGATCGGCAGGCACAGTGGTTCGAACGCCCCGGAGCCGGCGAGGTCGTCGAGATCGGACTCGATCTCGGCCTGGTTGGTCAGATCGGCGTCGACCCGCGAGAGAAGGTCGTACTGGTTCGGTCCCCAGACGACGAACATCAGGGCGACGAGCGCGGCGAAGGCCTGCCAGGCGCGACGCCAGGGATGGCCGGGATCGAGCAGGCGCCAGCCGAGCAGGGCGAGCGCGGCGAAGACGGCCAGGATCGCCGCGGCCAGCATCGTGTAGCGGGGGATGATCGCCAGGCCGGCGCTGGCGAGGACGGCGAAGGCGACCAGTGCGAGGGCCGCCGCGACGACTCCGATCTCGCTACGGCGGCGCAGGAAGGCGAGGCCGAGAAGGACGCCTCCGGCCGCGCCGACCATTCCCGGCCACTGCAGCACCTCGCCGAGGCGGCGCGGCCCGTAGAGGAGGAGATCGACCGGCCCGGTCTGGCGCTCCAGGGTCTCCACCGTCTCCCGGGTGCCGGTGAAGGAGTACGTGGGGCTGCCGGCCGTTACCCAGTCGAATAGAGCCCACAGGATCGGTGCCGCGAGCGCCAAGACGACAAGGGCGGGCGAGACGGGGATGCCCTTCGCCCGGACAAGTGCTGGCCTAATTAGGCCAGCACTTTGAGTATCCGCCCGTTCGAAGGGCATCCCCGTCTCGCCTCTCCGCAGCCGAATGCCGCGGGATCGATCGAAGTCCAGGCTTAGGTAGGCCAGATAGGCGAGGGAGAAGAGCCAGGCCTCGGGGCGGAGCAGGCCGGCGAGGGCCAGCAGGGCGAGGACGGGCCAGCCGGCTCGCGGGCGCCGCGTCTCCAGGACGAGGGCGGCGAGGACTAGCGCGAGGTAGGGAAGGTCGACATAGGCGCGCAGGCCGTTCGAGAGGTAGGGGGCGCGGGTGAGGACGATCAGCGCCGCCACGGCGCCGATCGGGCGGTCGAACCAGAGCGACCCCAGCCTGTAGACCAGGTAACCGACCAGCCCCAGCGAGACGTAGGCGATCGCCATCGTCAGGTCGATCGCACCGTCGCCGAGCGGCGCGGTCACGAGGCCGAACAGTTCGGCGAGCGGGTGCGGGGTCGGGGGCAGGGCGGCGCCCCGGTCGGGGCTCAGCCCGTCGGCAAGTTCGGTGCCCCAGAGCAGGCTGTAGATCGTGTCGTAGTTGGGGAAGCCGACGGGAAAGACCAGCAGCAGGATCACCGCGACCGTGGCGACCCAGGCAAGCGGAACGAGCAGGCTTCGGGCCCCCGAACGCATCGGCGCACGGTATCGGCGCGGCCTTTCGTTGGGTGTGGCGCTTTTGTCTCGCATACCGCGACAAAAGCGCCACTGACCGCCCGCAGGCCGCAGATACACTGGCTGCAGTGTCCGCCCCGAGCGACTCGACCTCCCTCTACCGCCGCCACCGCCCAGGCTCCTTCGAGGAGGTGGTCGGCCAGCAGCACGTGGTCCGCACCCTGCGCAACGCGGTCGAGCAGGGCAAGGTCCACCACGCCTACCTCTTCGTCGGCTCGCGTGGGACCGGCAAGACCTCGATGGCAAAGATCCTCGCCCGCTCGCTCAACTGCGAGCGGGGCGGGCCTACCGTGACGCCCTGCGGCGAGTGCGAGTCATGCCTGACGATCGCCACCGGCACGTCGATGGACGTGATCGAGATGGACGCCGCCTCCAACCGCTCCGTCGACGACGTGCGCGACCTGCGCGAGCGGGTCGCCTACGCGCCGACGGCCGGTCGCTGGAAGGTCTACATCCTCGACGAGGCGCACATGCTTACCAAGGAGGCCTGGAACGCCTTCCTCAAGACGCTCGAGGAGCCGCCGCCGAACACCGTCTTCGTGCTCGCCACGACCGAGGCGCACAAGGTGATGGCGACGATCGCCGACCGCTGCCAGCGCTTCGACTTCCAGCGGCCCTCGCTGGAGCAGATCACGGAGGTCTTGCAGCGGGTCGCAGCCGCGGAGGGGATTGAGATCGAGGAGGGCGCGGCGGCGATGATCGCGCGGTCGGCCTCCGGCAGCTTCCGCGACGCGCTCGGCACGCTCGATCAGCTCGTCGCCTTCGGCGGCAACCGGGTCACGCTCGACGCGGTGTTGGAGGTGCTCGGAGCCGCCGACGCCGAGCTGCTCTTCGGCGCGGTTGACGCGGTCGTAGCCGAGGACCCGAAGGGCGTCCTGCTCGGAGTCGAGGAGATGGCCCGCTCGGGGCGCGACCCGGCCCAGTTCGCCCGCGACCTGCTCGCCCACCTGCGCCACCTGCTCGTAACCCAGACGATCGGCGAAGTGCCCAACACCTTTGTCGTCACCGCCACCGACGCCGAGCGCCTCACGGCCCAGGCGAACGCGATCGGCGTCGCCACCCTCGTTCGCACGATCGACGAGCTGGCGGCGGCGCTGACCGCGGTGCGCGAGGGGGACGACGCGCGGATGGCGGTCGAGGTCGCCCTGCTCAAAGCGGCGCGTCCGGACCTCGACCCGTCGACCGAGGGACTGCTGCGGCGGATCGAGCGGTTGGAGCGAGGCGCTGCCGGAACGCCGCAGGACCATGCGCCTCGGGCCGCGGGTCCTGTCGCGGGGCAGGGCACCCCGTCCTCGCAAGCTGCGGGCAGGGAACCCAGCCCCAAGCCACCTACGGCAGAGACGTCAAAAACCGATGCCGATCCAGAAGCTTCTGCCTCCGTCGATTCGCCCGATGCTGCGGCGCCGGCATCTGAGGACGGGACTGAGCTCGCTTCCGCGAAAGATGCTTCTCCACCAGATGCGAGCCCGGATACGAGCGATCCTGTTCCGTCAGCTGATGACGATTCTCCCGTGGGTGGTGCCGGGGTGGGGGTGTCCGGCGAGGCGCGGCGTCCTGTTTTTCGCCCCACGGAGTCGGCGAGAGAGGCGCACGCATCTGGCGAAAAACCCAGCGCCTCGCCGGACACCCCCTCCCCGGCGACAGGACCCGCGGGCCCGGAGCCATCGTCCCTAGACCTGGAGCAGATCGCTCGCATCTGGCCCGCCGTCCTAGATCGGTTGCATCAGACGGCGCCGGCACTGGCCGCTTCCTTTGACGGGGCGAGGCCGATCGAGGTCGACGCCGAGGAGAAAACAGTGACGATCGGGTTTCCAGCAGACCACATCTTCAACAAGCGCAAGGCGGAAGCGTCCGACAAGCGCGAACAGCTCGTCGAGGCGCTCGAGACCGTGACGGGGGAGAGGCTGCGGCCTCTCTATACCGTGCTCGACGGCGAGAGTGCGTCGGAGACGGCTTCCACCGGGGGGGAGGTCGACCACGACGTGCTGGGGGAGAGGCTGAAGAGCGAGTTCGACGCGGAGGAGGTCGGTTGATGGCGAGGGGAGGCCCCGGAGGCTTCGACGTGAACGCCCTGATGAAGCAGGCGCAGCAGATGCAGGCGGAGATGCTGAAAGCGCAGGAGCAGCTCAAAGACGAGGTCGTCGAAGCGAGCGCCGGTGGCGGCATGGTGAAGGTGAAGATGGGCGGCGACCTGACCCTGCGCGAGATCTCGATTGATCCGGAGGCGATCGACCCCGAGGAGGCCGAGATGCTCGCCGACATGGTGCAGGCCGCCGTCAACGAGGCGCTTCGCGCCGCCCAGGATCTCGCCGGCTCGAAGATGGGTGGGATCACCGGAGATATGGGCGGCCTCGGCGGCCTCCCCGGCATGTGAGCGGCGAGGGGCCGGCCCCGCTCTCGCGCCTCGTCGCCGAGCTCTCGCGGCTGCCGGGAATCGGCCAGCGGACCGCGCAGCGCCTTGCCTTCCACATCCTGCGCGCCCCGGACGACGAGGCGGCGGCGCTGGCCGCCGCGATCCGCGAGGTCAAGGAGAAGGTGGGCCTCTGCGAGCGCTGCTTCAACCTCTCCGAGGGCCCGCTCTGTCGTATCTGCTCGGACTCCAACCGCGATCAGGCGACGATCTGCGTCGTCGAGGAGCCGGCCGACGTGATCCCGATCGAGCGCACCCACGAGTACCGCGGCCTCTACCACGTGCTTGGCGGGGCGCTCTCGCCGATCGACGGGATCGACGCCGGCGACCTCAAGATCGCCGAGCTGGTGCGGCGGGTCGAGGGGGACGAGATCCGCGAGGTCGTCCTCGCCACCAACCCGACCACGACGGGCGAAGCGACTGCCCTCCACATCGCCGAGCTGCTGCGGGGCAAGGCCGCGGTCACGCGACTAGCCAGCGGCCTGCCGATCGGCGCCGACCTCGAGCACGCCGACGAGGTCACCCTGGGCAAGGCCTTCGCCGGGCGCCGGGCGCTGGACTAGACGTCTCGACTAGACGAGTGTCATTCCGCAAATAGCGACCTTTTCGCTTCCTAGCGTCCGGCTCTTGCGCCAAGGTCTCGGCGTGGCGACGGGCGTCCCGACAGACAGGAGGAGGCGGGAGGACTTGGCGGCAGGCCAGCTCGCCCGCGAGGTCTCCTCGCTGCAGGCGACGCTACTCGCCAAGCTGCACGAGGAGATGGCGGACGCCGACGGGGCGCTGTTCGCCGGTGCGGCGCAGAAGCTCGCAGAGGAGTTCGGGTCGGTGACCGCGACCGCGATCGCGACGCTGTGGGAGCGAGACGGCGTCGGGAGCATCGTCGGCGGGGATGGCGGCGAGGGTCATCCCAGCCTCTACCGGCCGGGTCAGATGCGCCGCCGCCTCGATCAACTGATCGAGGCCAATCGCCGCTATGAGCAGCCGTTCGCGCTGGTCGTCTTCGACGTCGAGGGGCCGGCGGCGCGGAACGGCAGCGGCGAAGGCAGGGAGACAGCGGTTGCGATCGTCGGGGCGGCGCTGCACGACAGCGTCCGGCTGGTCGACGAGACCTTCCGGCTCGAGGAGGACGCGCTCTGCGTGCTCGCCCCGGGCCAGACGACCGTCGGGGGGGTGCAGATGGCGGAGCGCCTGCTGCGCTCCCTGGACGAGCTGGAGGACGCCGGCGGGCTGCGGATAGGGATCTCGGCCGGCGTCGTCGCCTGCCCGGAGCACGGCGTCGAGGCGGACGAGCTCCTCCACAAGGCCGATGAGGCGATGTGGCGGGCCCGGGCGGTCGGCCAGCCGGTCGGAGTAGGCGCCCTGGACCGTCCCCAGGCTGTGCAAGATCGCTGACAGATTCCCGAAATCTGTCCATAACTGCCGTAAACCTGGCTGACGGGTGGGAGAATGCTGCTCCCGCGGCGAACTGGTTTCGCGCAAGGAATGAGAAGGAACACGATCTGAGATGCCAGGAATAAGGACCAACGCCGCCGCCGAAGTGCTCGGTGTCAGTCCCAACACGCTGCGTAGCTGGGAGCGCCGCTACGGCTATCCGGTGCCAAAGCGCACGCCCGGCAACCACCGCAACTACGAGCTTGTGGAGCTTCAGACCCTGCGCGACGCCCTCGCCGATACTGGCAACATCTCCTCGGCTATCGAGCTGGCACGCCAGCGCCAGTCAGCGCCGCCGGCCGACGAAAGCCTGTTGACGGCCTTCGAGGGCTTCGACGAGGAAGCAGCCGACCGGGCGATCGAGGAAAGCTTGGCGCTGCGGCCCCTGGAGCGGACCGTGGAGGAGCTGCTCTTGCCCGCCGTGGACGGGCTCGCCGCCGATCCCGAGCGCGAGGCGGAGCTCGAGTTCGCCGCTCGCTGGGCGATGGGCTGGCTGCACGGCGCCCGTCGCCTCGCCTCCAGGGCCTCGCGGCCGGCCGGCATCCTGCTACTCGATTCCAGTCGCGGCCAGGAGGCCGAGGCCGTCCACGCCCAGGCGCTAGACCTGGCCCTGCGGCGGACCGGCTTCCGCGTCCTAATGCTTTCCGACGAGCTCGGCGAGGAACGGATGGACCGCGCCCTCGGTGCCCTCGACCCGACTGCGATCATCCTCTGCGGCCCTGGTGCCGACACCCCCACCGCGGTGCAACTGGTCCGCAGGATCCGCGAGGCGGGCTTCGACGCGCCGCTCTTCGGCTTCCGCGCCAGCGGCTTGATCGGCGACGCGATCCCGTCCGCCGGCGAGCGTCCCAGCGAAGTGACCGGCATGCTCAACGCGGACTTGCGCCGCCGCGCGACCCAAGCTTTCGCCTAAGCTCGCTCTAACTGCCTCTCATTGATGCCGAAGCGCTCGTGCAGGCGCCGCAGCGGCTTGGGCGCCCACCAGTTCCACTTGCCGAGCAGCTCCATCAGGGAGGGGACGAGCAGGGCGCGGACGATGCTGGCGTCGATCAGCACGGCCAGCGCCGTGCCGACGCCGTTCTCCTTGACGAAGAGGATCTGCGAGGTGGCGAAGGCCCCCAGTGCGACGGCGAAGAGCAATGCCGCGGCGGTGACGATCCGGCCCGTCCGCTCTAGCCCGATCGCGACGCTCTCGGACTCCGAGGCGCCGTTGTCGCGTGCCTCTTTGATCCGCGAGAGCAGGAAGACCGCGTAATCGGTCGAGAGCCCGAAGGCGACCGCGAAGAGCAGGATCGGCATCGTCTGCTCCAGGGCCCCGGTGCTGTTGTAGTCGAGCAACCCCTCGAAGCGACCGTCCTGGAAGATCAGCACGAGCAGGCCGAAGACCGCGCTGAGGTTGAGGAAGTTCATGATCAACGACTTGATCGGCAACACCACCGAGCCGGTCATCAGGAAGAGGATGACGAGGGTGGAGCCGATCACGATCGCAAGCGCGATCGGGCCGTGCCGCGCCAGGCTGTCCTGGAAGTCGATGAAGTCGGCGGTGGCGCCGCCGACCTGCACCTCGCCCCCGCGCACTCCGAGCTCGCGCACCCGCTCGACGGTCGCCTGGCTCTCCTCGGAGGCGAACCGGTTGACCGAAACGGCCTGCAGCACCGTGAGGTCTCCCCGCAGCGACTGGGGAGGAAGCACGGCGGCGATACCCTCGGTGCGGCGCACCTGCTGTCGCAGCGCGCCGACCGCCTGCGGATCGCCGCCCCGAACCGCGAGCCAGATCGGCGCGTCGCGGTAGGGCGGGAACTCCTCGTTGACGATGTCGTAGGCCTGACGCGCGCTCGCCTCCTCCGGCAGCACCTTGGGGTCGACCGTGTCGAATTTGATCCCGAGGAAGGGGATGCCCATGACGATCAAGAGAGCGGCGCTCGCCGTTGCCACGCCCAGGGGCCGGCGCATGACGAAGCGCGAGAGCCGGTACCAGAAGCCCTGCTCGTCGGGCCGGGCCTCGGCCTCGGCGCGGCGTCGCAGGAAGCGCGGTGAGAGCGAGTTGACCCGCGTGCCGAGCAGGGTCAGGACGGCAGGGAGGACGGTGAGCGAGATCAACGCCGCGAAGATCGCGACGAGCGCCCCGCCGAGGCCCATCGAGTAGAGGAAGCGCTGCGGGAAGACGAGCAGCGAGGCCAGCGCCGCCGCGACGGTCAGCGAGGAGAAGAAGACGGTGCGCCCGGCGGTTGCCATCACCCGCCTCATTGCGGCCAGCCCGGGGCCGTCCTTGGCGATCTCCTCCCGGTAGCGGGAGACGACGAAGAGGCTGTAGTCGATCGACAGCCCCAAGCCGAGCGCGGTCGTCAGGTTGAGCGCGAAGATCGAGATCGAGCCGAACTCGCTGGCGAGCCGGAGGATGAAGAAGGTGCCGACGATGGCCAGGGCGCCGATCATCAGCGGCAAGAGCGCCGCGACGAGGCTGCGGAAGAAGAGCAGCGAGAGCAGGAAGAGCAGCGGGAAGGCGAGCATCTCGGCTTTCTGCAGATCGCTCTCGACCTGCTTGTTGACCTGCTCCTGGGCGACGGCCGGGCCGCCGACGATTACCCCGGGCTGTCCCTCGAAGTGCTCCGCGATCCCGGCACCGGCTTCCTGCCAGTCCTTGTCGTCGATCGGATTCAGGGCGACCGCGAGGTAGGTGGAGTCGCCGTCGCGCGAGACGAACGCCTGCGAGCGGGTCTCGTTGTAGCCGCTGACCGACCTGACGTCCGCCATGCCGCGAATCTGGCGCGCGATCGAGGTGACACGGGCGCGGCCGGCCGGGGTGTCGACCGGCGCGTCGCGGACGACGACGATCGCTCCTGGGACACGATGTCCCGCGTCCTGCAGTGCCTCGCGGGCCTTCACGGCCTCCGTGTCGGGGTCTTCGGCGCCGTACGGATCGAGCCGGTCCGCGACCGAGCCCCCGAGCGCTCCGGCGAGGAGGAAGAAGACGACCGCGAGGAGGCCAGCCCGGCGGGCGCGGCCGTCGGCGAGGCGGGCGAGTGCGTCAAACATCAACTGCTCCTTTCGTATGGGCAGGGTCGAGCAGCTGGGACTCCATCCGCTCGCACCACCCGGCGAACCACTCGTTGAACTCGATTCCCCCCCGCAGGACCATCAAGGGGTAGGGGTCCTCCTTCTCCAGCGCTTTCGGTTCGATCGCACGCAGCCGCTCGACGAGGCCGGTGCGGTGCTCGCGCATGGAGCGCAGTATCTCCACCGCCTCCTCCGGCGGCAGGGTGCCGGCGAAGAACAGCTTGAGCAGTCCCTCGTCGCGCGTCTCATAGGTGTGCGGCGGCCGCCGCAGCCAGTCCTCGAGGGCCTCTTCGCCGGTCTCGGTGATCGCGTAGACGGTCCGCTTGCGCTCCCCGGTCGGCGCGTCGGCGCCCTCGACCAGTCCCGCCTCGGCAAGACGCTTCAGCTCCGGATAGATCTGCCCGTAGCTGGCCGCCCAGAAGAACCGGGTCGAGTTGTCGACCAGCGCCTTGATCTCGTAGCCCGACCGAGGCTGACGGCTGACCATGCCGAGGATCACGTAGGCGGTTGGGCTCAGCTCCACATGACAGATATATCGCGTCGATATATCCAAAAGTGTGATCCCGATCACGGACGTGCCGCAGCTTGGGTACCCATATGGCCCTCTAAGCTGCGGCACGTCTCTTGCGGGCGGCCGCGACTATCCTCGGTCGTCCATGGGCGAGGCAAAGTCCGACATCGTCGTGATGAAGTTCGGCGGCACCTCGGTGGCCGGCGCCGAGGAGATCAAAAGGGCGGCGCGGCGTATCGTCGCGGCGCGGGAGGCCGGCAGCCCGGTGGTCGCCGTGCTCTCGGCACGGGGCAAGACGACCGATGAGCTGGTCGCCCAGGCGATGGAGATCTCCGAGCGGCCCGACTCCCGTGAGATGGACATGCTGCTCTCGACCGGGGAGCGGATCTCCTGCGCGCTGTGCGCGATGGCGATCCACGACATGGGTCACAGCGCGATCTCGCTGACCGGCTCCCAGGCCGGGATCGTCACCGATTCCTCCCACACCCGGGCGAAGATCATCGACGTGCGGGCCGACCGGATCCGCGAGAAGCTGGAAGAAAACCGGATCGTGCTGGTTGCCGGCTTCCAGGGGGTCTCGACCGACAGCCGCGACGTCACCACCCTCGGGCGCGGGGGCTCCGACACGACGGCGGTCGCCCTCGCAGCCGCCCTCGCCGCGCGCGTCTGCGAGATCTACACCGACGTCGCCGGCGTCTTCAGCGCCGACCCGCGGATCGTCTCCGACGCTCGCAAGCTGCCGATCGTCTCCTACGAGGAGATGCTGGAGATGTCGGCCTCGGGCGCCAAGGTGCTGCAGCTGCGCTCGGTCGAGTACGCACGCAACAACGAGGTGCGCATCCACACCCGCAGCAGTTTCGAGGAGGGCCCCGGTACCCTCGTCGTCAGCGAAGCGGAGAGCGAGCAGGAGACCATGGAGCAACCTTTCGTGACGGCCGTGACCCACTCCTCGGGAGAGGCGCGCGTGACGCTGACGGGCGTGCGTGACGAGCCGGGCGTCGCCGGCAGGATCTTCACCGCCCTGGCGGAGGCCGGCATCAACGTCGATGTGATCATCCAAAACGAGCCGGTGGGCGACGACGCGCTCGCCGACCTCTCGTTCACCGTCGACCGCTCGGACCTGGCCGGCGCGACCGACACGGTCGGCGGTCTCGACGTAAGCCAGGGCGTACGCACCGACGAGCGAATCGGCAAGGTCTCCATCGTCGGCGCCGGCATGCGCTCCCACCCGGGTGTCGCCGCAAAGGTCTTCGAGGTGCTGGGGGGCGAGGGAATCAACATCGAGATGATCTCCACCTCGCCGATCAAGATCTCGTGCGTCATCTCCGCCGACCGCGTCCCCGACGCGGTGAAGGCGCTGCACGAGGCGTTCGAGCTGGGCGCCGACGCGGTCAGCCCCGAGGACCCGATGGGCACCGAGCGCCGCCCGACGGTCAGCGGCTGAGACGCCGCGTCATACTCGGACCAATGGCGGGCGACGGGTACAGAGTCGGGGTGCTGGGGGCGACCGGGGCGGTCGGCTCGACCATCCTCGGCGTGCTTGCCGCACGCGACTTCCCGGCAGCCGAGGTGGTTCCGTTCGCCTCCGAGCGCTCGGCCGGACGCGAGCTCGAGTGGGGGGACGAGGCGCTGGAGTGCCGCACGCTGACCGACGAGACGATCCGCGGGCTCGACGTGGTCCTCTCCTCGGCGGGCGGATCGGTCAGCGCCGAGTGGGCGCCGAAGCTGGTCGAGGCCGGCGCCGTGGTCGTCGACAACACCAGCTACTGGCGTATGCACGAGGACGTGCCGCTGATCGTTGCCGAGGTCAACCCCGACGCGGCGGCATCGCACAAGGGGATCATCGCCAATCCGAACTGCACGACGATGGTGATGATGATGGCGCTGGCGCCGATCCACCGCGCGGTCGGCCTCGAGCGCATCGTCGTCTCCACCTACCAGGCGGTCTCCGGCACCGGCCAGAGGGCGATCGAGGAGCTGCGCCGCCAGTCGAGGCGGGTGCTGGAGGGCGACGAGCATCCGGCCGCGTCGGTCTACCCGCACCAGATTGCCTTCAACGTTTTGCCGCAGGTGGAGGCGTTCGTCGATGGCGACGACTACACGACCGAGGAGCGCAAGGTGATGGCCGAGACCCGCAAGATCCTCGGAGTGGGCGAGGAGGTGGCGATCTCGGCAACCTGCGCCCGCGTGCCGGTGTTCAGCGGCCACTCCGAGTCGGTCAACCTGCAGACCGGCGAGGAGCTCTCGCCCGACGAATGCCGCGAGCTGCTCGCCGCCGCCCCCGGTGTGGTCGTCGTCGACGACCCGGCCGCCGGCCGTTACCCGATGCCGATCGACGCAGCGGGTCGCGACGAGGTCCTGGTCGGCCGCATCCGCCGCGATCCCGACCGCGAGCGCACCCTCAACCTCTGGATCGCCGGCGACAACCTGCGCAAGGGCGCCGCGACCAACGCCGTTCAAGTGGCCGAGCTGCTGGTCGAGCGCGGTCTGCTCGGCTGAGGCCGTTACCAGTACATGACCGCGAGCTGGCCTGACTCGCCGGGCCAGTAGAGCCGCACCCGCAGGACGTACTCGCGGCCTTGGAACAGCTTGAGGCTGAGGTGCGCATTGCGGTCCTCGCCTCCATCGTCGTCGCCGGCGACATAGCGCAGGTTGCCTTGCACCTGCTCGAAGAGGACCGCGACCGTGTCCGAGCCTCCGAAGGTCGCGATCTCATAGGTACGTGCCGACGGCGGCGAAATCGCGAAGTCCACCTGCTGCTGCGGTGCGAGCGCCAACTGCACGGACTGGAACGGCTGCAGCGCTTTGGGCGCCGGCTGGTCACCGGGGTACCACTTGCGCATCCACTCGGTGTCGAGCTCGGAGATCCCGTCCGGCCCTTTGATGCCCTGCTGGTAGGCCTGCGGCTCGCGAATCAAGCCCGCCGGGAAGGGATACTCCATGACCGACTCGGGATCCCAGGAGGATCCTTCGACCTGGGCCGGATCGAGCTTCCTGATCACGTTATGGAACGTCTGGTCGCGAGGCCACGCGTTGGGGGGCCCTTCGAAGGTCTTGTAGACCGCCTCCTCGTGCCAGACGATCCCCGAAAACGGGCTCTGGTGCTCGTGCGGCATCCCGAGAGTGTGCCCCTGCTCGTGCACCACGGTCACCTTCCCCCAGGGGGTGGTCAGGTCCCAGCCGAAGTTCATCGTGCGCTGGTTCGCCGGCTGCTGAAGGAGGTCGCGGCCGATATAGGACCAGGAGCCGTCGCTCTGGTCGAAGCCGATCCGCACCTCGGCCTCGGCGAGGTCTTCGACCTCCTCGAACTCCAACCCGATCCCGACTTCCTTCCAGGTCTCGAATCCCTCGCGAACGGCGTCCACCTGGGCGTCGTTGGGGGGCACCCAGGCTGGGTCCCCCTCGGATCCGAAAAAGGCATAGTGCAGCACCGTGCCGTTGACCCACTTCGGCGCGCCGACTACGATCGCGCGCTGGCGGTCGAGCGCCATTGACGCGGGCAGGTCACGGGGCACCTGCGGCGGGGTCGAGCAGATCGGCTTCAGATCGGGCTCGGCCATCGTCCGACCCTTTCACAAAAAGCCTTTAGCAGTCAACTCTTATCGATGAAACTCTTGTTAAGGCGGCTCAATTGCCCAGGTCCTCGGCGATCGTGCCGAAGCGGGCAACCAGCGCGCAGAAGAAGTCGTGGCGGGTCACCACGGCGTGCACCCTGCCGGCGGTGGCGATCGGGACGATCAGGACGCGGTGGTGCAGGAAGAGCTCGGCGAGCTGGGTGTCGGAGTAGTCGTCCTCGACGAGGACGTGATCGGTGGTCAGGTAGCGGCGGATCGGTTCCTCGCTGCAGTGGCTGCGCCTCTCGATCGTCTCGTCGACCGAACGCGAGATCATCGCCGCGGAGGCCAGCTCTCGCACGTATCCGGGGAACAGCGCCGCCATGAACTCGCGCTCGCCGAAGATGCCGGCGAAGCGGCCCTCCGACTCCACCGCCGGCAGCGCCGGCACGCCGGCTTCGACCACGCGCCGCGCCGCCTGCCCGATCAGCTCGTCGGCGTCGAGCGGCTCTATCTCCCGCAGCGCTTCCTTGACTATCGAGTCGGGCATGGGGTCTCTCCTCAGAGCGCGATGTAGCGGAGGGCGACGTAACCGCTCGCCAGGGCGATCGATAGGAAGGTAACCGGCAAGCCGATCCGAAGGAAGGTCATGAAGCCGATCGGCGTGCCCGCGCGCTCGGCGAGGCCGGCCGCGGCGACGTTGGCCGCGGCCGCGATCAAGGTCGCGTTGCCGCCGAAGCAGGCACCCAGCGCCAGTGCCCACCAGTAGGAGTCGTCGCCGGTCGCCCCGCCCGCTTCCTGCAGCTCCTTGACGACCGGGATCATCGCCGTGGTGAAAGGGATGTTGTCGACCACGGCCGACCCCGCCGCCGCCACCCAGACGATTCCGATCAGCTCGGCGCTGCGGTTGCCGCCGGTCAGATCCTTGACCGCGTCGGCGACGTGACCGATCGCCCCGGTCGCCTCCAGCGCACCGACCATCACGAAGAGGGCGACGAAGAAGAAGAGGGTCGTCCACTCGATGTGGGAGAGGGCCTCCTCGATGTCGATCCTGGTCACCAAGAGGCCGACGGCGGCGCCGGTCAGCGCGACCGTGGCCGGCTCGATGTGGAGCGCCTGGTGGGCGAAGAAGGCGAGCACGGTAAGCGCCAGGACGGGGCCCGTGCGGCGCAACTCGGCCGAGTCGCGGATCGAGGCGGCGGCATTGAGGTTCATCACCGCCACGCGGTTGTGCTCCTTGACGTGGAGACTGCGCCGGAAGACGGCGTAGAGAAGCGGCACGACCGCGGCGAACGTGACTACGACGATCGGCGCCAGGTTGGCGATGAAGGCGTTGAAGCTGAGCCCGGTCGCGCCGGCGATGATGATGTTCGGCGGATCGCCGATCAGGGTGGCAGTGCCGCCGATGTTCGACGCGATCACCTCGATGATCAGCAGCGGCACCGCGTCGATGTCGAGCGCGTCGGCGAGTAGGAAGGTGATCGGCGCGATCAGCAGGATCGTCGTCAGGTTGTCGAGGAAGGCGGAGAGCACCGCGGTGATGCCCGCCAGGCTCATCGTCACCGCGAACGAGCGCCCGCCGGAGAGCTGGCCGGCACGGATCGCGACGTAGTCGTAGACTCCGCTCTGCTGGGTCAGGTAGACGAGGATCATCATCCCGGCCAGCAGCCCGATCGTGTTGAAGTCGACCGCCTCGATCGCCTGCTCCTGCGAGAAGTCCCCGACGAAGAGGACGACGATTGCGGCCCCCAGCAGGGCCACGTTGGTGCGGTGCATCTTCTCGCTGGCGATGATCGCCAGGGCGATGAGGAAGGTGGCTACGGCAATGGCCATGGGCGCCTTTCGGGGTCGACGACGAGCGTTGCCGACCAGGCTTCCCGGCTCACCGCGGAGAACACTACCGGCCTGCGGCCTCAGCTATTCGTCCGACACACTTCTGTGCGCCACACGTAACATCTTGTCTTCTATCGTCCAGGCCATGGATCAGACCAATGAGAACTGGACGGAGAAGCGCGTCGACCAGCTCGAAAAGCGCATCAGCAACCACGAAGACCGATGTGGCAAGCGCATCGACGGCGTCTACTGGACGGTCTATTGGGCGATGCTGCTCGTCTTCGCTGCGTTCTACGTTGCGGCGCTCGTGGCCGCTACGCAGGCCTAAGCGCCCCGACGTAACGCTTATCCGCGGGTGGCGCGGTGGCGGGGGTCCCCCATAGCGGAGGACGCCGCCAGGCGTCCGAGCACATGGGGGAGGGCCGCCGCGACAGGACCCGCGGCCGAGAACGCTAGGCCGGGATACCGGCAACGCGCTCCTCGACCCAGCCGGTCGAGGCGACGTGCTTGCTCATGCCGAGCTGCTTGGGCTCGAAGCCGAGCGCGAGGCCGACCAGCTGCGGCAGGTGCAGGACGGCGAGGCCGAGGTCGCGGTTGACGATCTTCGCCGCCTCGGGCTGCTGCATGTCGAGGTTGAGGTGGCAGAGGGGGCAGGGGGTGACGAGGCAGTCGGCGCCGGCGTCGAGCGCGTCGCCGACGTGGGTCCCGGCCTGGCGCAGCGAGGTCTCGCGGTTCATCGTGATCACCGGGAAACCGCAGCACTTGCGCGCCCCGTCGTACTCGACGACCTCGCCGCCGAGCAGCTCGATCAGCTGCTCCAGGTAGAGGTCGCGATCGGGGTGCTCGTCGAAGCCGAGCCGGTGCTTGGGGCGGACGATGTAGCAGCCGTAGAACGGGCCTACCTTGAGCCCCGACAGCGGCCGCACGACCTTCTCGGCGAGCCGCTCGAGCCCGTAGTCCTCGACCAGCAGCCAGAGGAAGTTCTTGTTGGTGAAGCCGTCCTTGCCCTTCTCGTAGGAGAGGCCCTGGCCGCTCAGCACCTCGTTGATGTGGGCGCGGTAGGCGGAGTCGGCGTCGAGCCGCTGCTGGCACTCCGATTGCGCCCCCTGGCAGGTCGAGCAGATGTTCATCATCGAGAGCCCGGTCTGCTGGGCGAGGGCGAAGGTGCGGGCGTTCAGCGTGTCCGCCAGCTCCTGGTTGTGCTCGGCGATGACGCCCGCGCCGCAGCAATTGGCGCGGTCCAGCTCGAGCAGCTCGATCCCGAGCCGCTCCGCGACCAGCGCCATCGAGCCGTGCAGCTCGGGGGTGAAGCCGCGCGACACGCAGCCGGGCCAGTAGGCGACCTTGATCGCGTCTCCGTTGCTCATCGGGGCCTCTCCTCCGTGGTCTCCTCGCCGGCTCCGAGGGCCTGTTCCTCGTCGGCCTCCTCGCCCTTGATGTACAGGTTCAGTTCCTCGCCGTGCTCCTCGGCGTGCTCGTAGACCGCCTTGACGTCGCCCTGGGCGCCGCCCGGGAGCTTGTGGTGGACGCCGGGGATCATCTGCCCCAGGGAGCGCACCTTGCCGCTCCTGAGGGCGCGAATCCCGGTCGGAATCGAGCCGAGCAGGCCCTTGATCGCGCCTTTGGTCGGTTTCAGCTTGCCTTTCACTCCTGGCGCGTAGGACTCCTGGAGGAGCAGCGACTCGTCGAGCGTCCCCTTCTTCTCGATGATCCTGGTGAAGGCTTCCATGTGGTTGTGGCCGTTGTTGGGGTCGTCATCGATCCCCTCGTCTCCGGCCAGGCGACGCAGCCGCATGATCTGGTCCATCGGCGCCACGCCCTTGGGGCAGGCGTCGATGCAGCTGAAGCAATGGGTGCAGTCGTAGATGCCGTGCGGATCGTGGGCGAGGTCGTGGAGCCGCTCCCTGGTCTCGGCGTCGCGGGGGTCGCCGACGAACCGGTACGCCTTGGCCAGCGCCGCCGGTCCGATGAACTCGGGGTCGGCCTCCATCGAGAGGCAGGAGGAGACGCAGGCACCGCACTGGATGCAGGCCATCGACTGGGTGACGTCGATCATCGACTCGGGCTCGACCACGTACTCGCGCTCGGGCGGGTCGCCGTGCGGCAGCAGCCACGGGGTGACGCGGCGGATCTTCTCCCAGTGGGTCGACTCCATGTCGACGATCAGGTCCTTGACGACCGGCATGTTCCCCATCGGCTCGACCACGATCGGGTTGGTGCCGCCGGCGCTCGGCTGCGGCGTGTATTCCTCGTCGGCGCCCCGCGGCGGTGCGGCCGTCTCGCCGCCCCCGTTGCCGCGGCGGTTGGCCGCCTCGTGCGCCTCGCCGAGCTGCGTCTTGCAGGCCAGGGTCGAGGAGCCGTTTATCTTCACGCCGCACGAACCGCAGATCGCCGCCCGGCAGGAGCAGCGGACGGCGAGCGAGCCGTCCTCGCGGTCCTTGGCCTGGAGGATCCCGTCGAGAACCGATAGCGAGGGATCCAGGTCGACGTCGAATTCCTCCCAGAAGGGGCCCTCGCCGCTCTCCGGCTGGTAGCGGCGGACTTTCAAGGTGTAGGTGGCCATGTCCTAGTACTTCCTCTCTTCGGGCTCCCACTGGGTGATCGTCACCTCTGAGTATGAGACGTCGGGCCCCTCGTCTCCGCGCTGCAGATCGATGTGCTTGAGCCACTCCTCGTCGTTGCGCTCCGGGAAGTCGGTCCTGTACTGGGCGCCGCGGCTCTCCTTGCGCTCCAGCGCCGCGACGCAGGTGCACTCGGCGTTGTCGAGCATGTACCCCAGCTCGATCGCCGCCAACACGTCCTGGTTGAAGATGCGGCCCTTGTCGTCGACGTAGGCGGACTTCGCCTCCTCCTCGAGCCGTCGCACCGTTTCCAACGCTTGCTGGATGCCGGCCTCATCGCGGAAGACGGCGACGTATTCGTCCATCGTCTGTCCCAGCTCGAGCTTGATCTCCGAGATGCGGCGGCCGGATCCCTTCTCGCGCGCGAGCACGTCGTCGATCGTCGCCTGCTCGGCCTCGAGAACCTCGCTGGAGGGGCGCGAGGCCTCGGTCCGCTTGGCGCGGGCGGCCGCGTCGGCGCCGGAGCGGCGGCCGAAGATCAGCGTGTCGAGCAGGGAGTTGGCGCCGAGCCGGTTGCCGCCGTGGACCGAGACGCAGGCGACCTCGCCCGCCGCGTAGAGGCCGGGGACGTCGGTGCGGCCGTCGACGTCGGTCTTGACGCCGCCCATCGTGTAGTGGTTGCCCGGCTTGATGTGGATCGGTTCGCGGGTGATGTCGACGCCGGCGAAGTCACGGCCGACGAGGACGATCTCCCGCAGCGCCTCGTGGATCCGCTTCTTCGGCACCACCGTGATGTCGAGCGCGACGGTGCCGTCGGGGAAGCCGCGACCCTCGTTTATCTCGGTCTGCTCGGCGCGGGAGACGACGTCGCGCGAGGCCAGTTCCATCTTGTTCGGCGCGTAGCGCTCCATGAAGCGCTCGCCCTTGGCGTTGAGCAGGTGGGCGCCCTCGCCGCGAGCGCCCTCGGTGATCAGGAAGCCCTTGCCGGCCAGCGTCGTCGGGTGGTACTGAATCATCTCCATGTCCATCAGCTTGGCGCCGACCCGGTAGGCCATCGCGATCCCGTCGCCGGTGCAGATCAGCGCGTTGGTGGTCGGCTTCCAGGCCTGACCGTTGCCGCCGCAGGCGAGGATCACGGACTTCGCCCGGAACAGCTCCATCGAGCCGTCCGCGATGTTGCGGGTGACGGCGCCGCAGCACTCGCCGTTCTCGTCCATCGCCAGCGCCGTGCAGAACCACTCCTCGTAGCGGGCGACCGTCTCGGAGTGCTTCATCAGCTGCTCGTAGAGGACGTGCATGATCGCCTGGCCGGTGATGTCGGCGACGTAGTAGGTGCGAGCGGCGGAGGCGCCGCCGAAGGCGCGGGTTCCGAGCTTGCCCTCCTCGTTGCGGTGGAAGGTGACGCCGAGGTGCTCGAGGTGGAGGATCTCCTCCGGCGCCTCGCGGCACATGATCTCAATCGCGTCCTGGTCGCCGAGGTAGTCGGAGCCCTTGACCGTGTCGTAGGCGTGCGACTCCCAGGAGTCGCCGGGGTTGAGGGCGGCGTTGATGCCGCCCTGCGCGGCATTGGAGTGCGAGCGCACGGGGTGGACCTTGCTGAGGATGCCGACCGAGACGCCCTGCTCGGCCGCTGCCAGGGCCGCCCTCTGCCCGGCGAGGCCGGCGCCGATCACCAATACGTCGTGGGTTGGCACGGCGGCGGATGCTATACGCGAGAAATCCGACGGCGCGGTCGGATTTGGCGCCGCCCGCCGCCCGCTTACCATGGGGGCATGCTCGGCGGCAGCTCGATCACTCTCTTCCACGTGCGCGGGATCCGCATCGCGGTCGACTGGTCGTGGTTCCTCGTCCTCTTCCTGGTGATCTTCTGGCTCTCGCAGTTCTATGGCGACGTGCTCGGGGAGAGCAGCTCCTCGACGACGCCCTTCGTCCTCGCAGTTCTCAGCGCGCTCGGCTTCTTCGGCTCGATCGTCCTGCACGAGCTGGGGCACGCGGTCGCCGCGATGCGGAACGGGATCAGGATCACCAGCATCCAGCTTTGGATCTTCGGCGGGATGGCGCGGATGGACCGCGAGTCCGACAGCCCGGCGACCGAGTTCAAGGTGGCGATCGCCGGGCCGTTGGTGACGCTGGCCATCGTCGTGGTCCTGACTGCGATCGGGCTCGCCGCCGCCGGCTGGGCCGATTTCCGGGACGCGGCCCTCGTCGAGAGTGACGCCGGCGTCTCCGGCGTGCTGGCGATGATCGCCTGGCTGGCCTCGATCAACGCACTCGTGCTCGTCTTCAATCTGCTGCCTGCCTTCCCCATGGACGGCGGCCGGATCGTGCGGGCGATTGCCTGGTGGCGCGGTGGCGATCGCACCTCTGCGACTCGCTTCGCGGCCAACCTCGGCCGCGTCTTCGCCTACATCTTCATCGGCGTCGGCCTGCTGATGATCGTCGGCGGCGACGAGTTCGGCGGCATCTGGCTGGCCCTGATCGGCATGGTCATCAACGGCTCAGCCCGCGCCGCCTCAGCCCAAACCGCAATCACCGGCCGTATCGAGGGCGTCCGGGTCGCCGACGTGATGGACCGCGAACCGGTAGCGATCCCAAGTGAGCTAAGCGTCGAGCAAGCGCTCGACGAGTACTTCCTGCGCTACCGCTGGCCCTGGTTTCCTGTCGTAGACGCTGCCCATCGCTTCTTGGGCTTGGTCGTTCGCGACAAGGCCGATGAGGTCCCCGAGACCTCTCGCTCTACCTCTCTCGTCTCCGACCTGCTCGAGCAGGACGACGGAACTTTTCAGGTCCGTGACGACGCCCCCCTCGATTCGCTGCTCGCCAATCGCGCTCTGCGCCGCTTCGGTGCCCTGATGGCGGTCGACGCCGACGGCCGCCTCTCGGGCGTGATCACCGCTGAGCAGGTGGGCCGGGCCCTTCGCGACGCAGCCGGGTAGGAAGGGAGGCCCGGGTAGGGGGTGGAGCGTCTTGTACTTTTTCGCCCGAGTGCGTCGGCGAGAGCCGCCCGTTAACAGCGAAAAAGTTAAGCGGAACCCCCTGCCCGGGCCTCCCTCACGGCCGATGCCGCTCGATGATGCGCCCGAAGTCGGTTCCCGCCGGGAGCGTGCCGAAGGCGTGGCCCCAGTCGCCACTCAAGCGAGAGGCGCAGAAGGCGTCCGCTGCCGCCGGGTCGCCGTAGCGGACTAGGAGCGAAGCCTGGAGGGCGATCGCCATGCGCTCGACGATGCTGCGGGCGCGGGTCTGGATCGTGTCGACGTCGCCCGGGATCTCGCTGCGCAAGGAGGAGACATAGGCATCGAGCTTGGGTTCGGCGCCGGATGCTTCGAGCACCTCGGCGAAGAAGGCGTCGACAGAGCTTGGGTTCTTGACCATCGCGCGGAGGACGTCGAGGCACTGGACGTTGCCGGAGCCCTCCCAGATCGAGCCCAGCGGCGCCTCCCGGTAGAGGCGGGGCAGGCCCGACTCCTCCACGTAGCCGTTGCCGCCCAGGCACTCGAGGCACTCGACCGCGTGCGAGGGGGCTCGCTTGCAGAGCCAGTACTTGAGGACCGGATTCGCGAGGCGGCGAAACTCGGTGGCCTCCTGATCGCCAGCCGCCACCTCGTCGTAGCTGCGGGCGAGGCGCATCGCCGCTACGGTCGCCGCCTCCGACTCGACACAGAGGTCGGCGAGGACGTTGCGCATCAGCGGTTGGTCGATCAGCTCCGCCCCGAAGGTGGAGCGGTGGGCGGCGTGGTTGAGCGCCTGCACGACGCCGGCCCGGTAGCCGGTCGCTGCACCGATCGCGCAGTCGAGGCGGGTGTGGTTGACCATCTCGATGATCGTCGGCACGCCGCGGCCCTCCTCGCCTATGAGGCGTGCCCAGGCGCCGCGGAACTCGACCTCGCTGGAGGCGTTGGAGCGGTTGCCGAGCTTGTCCTTGAGCCGCTGGATGTGGAAAGCGTTGCGCTCGCCGTCGGGCGTCCAGCGGGGCATCAGGAAGCAGGAGATGCCCGCATCGGTCTGGGCGAGGACGAGGAAGGCATCGCACATCGGCGCCGAGCAGAACCACTTGTGGCCGACGATCTCATACTCGGCACCAGGTCCGCCGCCGTTCAGCGGAGTCGCCGTGGTCGTGTTGGCGCGCACGTCCGAGCCCCCCTGCTTCTCGGTCATCGCCATCCCGCAGAGGGCGCCGCTCTTCCGATCGGCCGGCATCGAGCGCTCGTCGTAGTCGAGCGAGAGGAAGCGCGATTCCCATTCCTCCGCCAGGTCGGGCTGCTTGCGCAGGGCCGGGATCGCCGAGTACGTCATCGAGATTGGGCAGCCGACCCCACTCTCGGCCTGCATCAGCAGCATGAACATCGCCGCCCGCGCGACGTGCGCTCCCGTGCCCGGTTCGCGCCAGGGCGTCGCATGGAGGCCATGGCCGATGCCGATCCGCATCAGTTCGTGCCAGGAGCTGTCGAACTCGACCTCGTCGATGCGGTTGCCATAGCGGTCGTGGGTGCGCAGCTCGGGCTTGCGCTCGTTGGCCTCGAAGCCCCAGCGGATGGTCTGGCGCGAGCCGCAGATCGCGCCCAGCTCGCGGGCCCGGTCCTCGGCCCAGTCAGCGCCCTCGCGGCGCAGCGCCTCGACCAGGGGACGGTCGGCATCGAAGGGGTTGTAGTCCTCCAGCGGCGGTGGCTGGTTGAAGACCTCGTGGGTGCTGCCGGACTGACGCTCGACCGTGGCCATCGCCCGATTGTGCCATTCCGACCGGGTTGTGGCGACTTTCACCCCCTATAGCCCCGGAAAGTCGCCACGCCGATAGCATCGCCGCGCCCGTGGCTCAGAGCCCCACCAAGATCAAAGTCGGGAACCCGATCGTCGAGCTGGATGGCGACGAGATGACCCGGATCATCTGGGCCTTCATCAAAGAGCAGCTGATCCTGCCCTATCTCGACCTCGAGCTGGTCTACTTCGACCTCGGGATCGAGAGCCGCGACGCGACCGAAGACCGGATCACGGTCGAAGCGGCGGAAGCGATCAAGCGCTACGGGGTCGGCGTCAAGTGCGCGACGATCACCCCCGACGAGGCGCGGGTAGAGGAGTTCGGTCTGAAGCAGATGTATCGCTCGCCGAATGGAACGATTCGCAACATCCTCGGCGGCGTGATCTTCCGCGAGCCGATCGTGATCTCGAACATTCCGCGCTTGGTGCCGGGCTGGAAGAAGCCGATCGTGATCGGCCGCCACGCCTTCGGGGACCAGTACCGGGCGACTGACACGGTCGTCCCTGGAGAGGGAACGCTGACCCTCACCTACACGCCGAAGGACGGCTCGAACCCGGTCGAGATGGAGGTCTACGACTTTCCCGGCGCCGGTGTGGCGATGGCCATGTACAACCTGGACGACTCGATCCGCGACTTCGCCCGGGCTTCGATGCGCTATGGCCTCGACCGCGGCTACCCCGTCTACCTCTCGACCAAGAACACGATCCTCAAGCGCTACGACGGGCGCTTCAAGGATCTCTTCGCCGAGGTGTACGAGAACGAGTTCGAGTCCGATTTCGAGGCGAAGGGCCTCACCTACGAACACCGGTTGATCGACGACATGGTCGCCGCGGCGCTGAAGTGGGAAGGCGGTTACGTGTGGGCCTGCAAGAACTATGACGGCGACGTCCAGTCCGACACCGTTGCACAGGGCTTCGGCTCGCTCGGCCTGATGACCAGCGTGCTGATGAGTCCTGACGGCAGGACGGTCGAGGCGGAGGCGGCGCATGGCACCGTCACCCGCCACTACCGCCAGCACCAGCAAGGCAAGCCCACCTCCACCAACCCGATCGCATCGATCTTCGCCTGGACCCGGGCGCTTGCCGCCCGCGGTCGCCTCGACGAGACTGCGGAGGTGTCACGGTTTGCCGAGACCTTGGAGCGGGTCTGCATCGGGACGGTCGAAAGCGGCAAGATGACCAAGGACCTGGCGCTGCTGGTCGGACCCGATCAGGAGTTCCTCGCCACGCAGCAGTTCCTCGCCGCGATCGACGAGCGCCTTCGAGAGGCGATGTCTTAGATGACCAATCCCACGACCCCGCACACCTGGATGACGCGCATGGCGCGGCGCATCTCTGCGTCCTCGGACTTGCCTTTGGCACCACCAAAGGCTGCGCCCTGCGTCCTTGATCTGCTTGACCATGCACGTCCCCAGGCGCACGCGGCCATGGAATCGATCATCTAGCGTCGTTCGCCCAAACCACGACTTCAGGAGAAACGATCCAGTGAGCACCCCCGTCAAAGTCACCGTCACCGGCGCAGCCGGACAGATCGGCTACGCGCTGCTGTTCCGGATCGCCAGCGGGCAGATGCTCGGACCCGACACCCCGGTCGAGCTGAGCCTGCTGGAGATCCCCGATGCCGTCAAGGCTGCCGAGGGCACCGCGATGGAGCTCGAGGACTGCGCATTTCCGCTACTGCGCGGGATCGAGATCTTCGACGATCCGAAGGCCGCCTTCGACGGTTGCAACTTCGGCCTGCTGGTCGGGGCGCGGCCGCGCGGACCCGGCATGGAGCGCTCCGACCTGCTAGAGGCCAACGGGAGCATCTTCAAGCCCCAGGGCGAAGCGATCGCCTCGGGTGCCGCCAGCGACGTCAGGGTCTTGGTGGTCGGCAACCCGGCCAATACCAATTGCCTGATTGCGATGTCTAACGCCGACGGCGTCCCGCGAGAGCGCTTCACGGCGATGATGCGCCTCGACCACAACCGGGCGGTCGCGCAGCTGGCGAACAAGCTCGGCAAGCCGGTGTCCAGCGTCACCAACATGACCGTCTGGGGGAACCACTCGACCACTCAGTACCCGGATCTCGTCAACGCGAGGGTCGACGGGTCGAGCGCCTGGGATGCGATCGACGACGAGGCCTGGATCGCGGACGAGTTCATCCCCCGCGTCGCGAAGCGCGGCGCTGAGATCATCGAGGCGCGCGGCGCCTCGAGCGCCGCCTCAGCCGCAAACGCGGCCATCGACCACGTCAGGGATTGGGTTCTCGGCACGGCGGAGGGCGACTGGGTCTCGATGGGCGTTCCATCCGACGGCTCCTACGGCATAGAGGAGGGGGTCGTCGCCGGCCATCCCTGCAGCTGCTCCAGCGGCGAGTGGAAGATCGTCGAGGGGCTCGAGGTACCGGAGTTCTCGCGTCCCCGGATCGACGCCAGCATCGCCGAGCTGCGCGACGAGCGCGACGCCGTCAGCAAGCTGGGCCTGGTCTAGGCGCTATCCCGGTAGGGGTGGAACGTCTTGTACTTTTTCTGCGTAGCGGCCCTTAGACGGCCGCATTCTGTCTTCAGAAAAAGTTAAGTGGAACCCCTACCGGGATAGCGCCATAGGACAGCCCTATTTGCCGGCGTAGTACTGCCGGCCTTTCTTCTTGACCCGCCCCTCTTTCTCGAGGTCGCCGAGAACCCGGTACAGGTAATTGGGTTTGATTTTCATCGTCTTGGCGATCTCCGAGGCGCTGATGCCGGGCCTGCCCTCGACCAACGTCACCGCCTGATCGGCACGGGTGCCTTTGCGGCGACGGCGCGGAGTGCCACCTTTCGTGCCCGACCCCCGCGGGCGACCCGGACGGCGACCCGGACGGCGACCGGGACGGCCGGTGGCTTTCTCGCCCAGCTCGGAGAGGGCCCGCTCGAGGCGCTTGCGCTCGTCGTCGAGCTCAGCGAGGCGCCTCTTGACCAAATTCCTGGCCTCGTCGAGTACGTGAGTGGTGCTTGGCATGTCGTTCCTTTCAACCGGCCGCCTGCGGCGGACCGGATACTGGTAAGCAAGTTATTGCAAACCGGAGTGTCGCACAGTCAAGCGCCAGTGTGCCATAGACACTATGAGTGTGAGTAGGATCCTGGCCGGATTGACCTATCCATACTGTCTAACCGGACGCCAAGCTCTGAAACCTATGGCGTGTTTATGTCCCGGTTCGGCTGATGGTCAGCGCCGCTTGCGCGGCAAGGTCCCGAAGACGACGTCCCAGAGAGGGGACGAGACGCCGTAGCCGAAGCGGTGGTCTTGGAAGTGGTGGCGCATGTGCTGCTCGCGCAGCCGTTTTCCGAGAACCGACTTGGGAACGAAGTGGTGGACGTAGTAGTGGGTGTAGTCGTAGACGAGGTAGCCGACCAGCAGGCCGGCGAAGATCGGATAGGCGGCCGGGGTGCCGAAGACGAGCGTGAAGGCGGCGAAGAAGAGCGCGGCGAGTGGGATCGAGACCGCCGGGGGCATCACGAGGCGCAGCTTGTCGTTGGGGTGGTCGTGGTGGATGCCGTGGATGATGAAGTGCATCCGTCGGCCGAAGGCGTGGTCGGGCTCCCAATGGAAGACCAGCCGGTGCAACCAGTACTCGGTCAGCGTCCAGATCGCCACTCCGCCGGCGGTGAGGAGCGCCAGCTCCCAGCCGCCGAGCCCCCTATCGGCGCCGAGCCACTGCATCGCGACGACCACCGGCATGAAGACGATCGCCGGGATCGCCGGATGGACCCGTGAGAAGAAGTTGAGGAAGTCGCTCTCGAAGAGCTGGGGGGAGGCCGAGAGCTTCTCGCTGCGAGTCCGGGCGTCCATTCAGACCGAATGGTAGCGCCGGCAGGCGGCGCGACCACGGCGGAGCATCCGCTCGGGCGGCGTTTCAAACCCGGCGGCGCATCCCTTACCCGCAAGACGCGGGAACGATGTGACGAGTCTGTGTGAAGAACGTTGCGCTTTGCGGAATCGAACGTCACGAAAGCGTCACGGCGATGGCAAGATGCTCGTCCGTGCCCCGCAAGCCCAAGCCCCCCAGCTGCGACGACTGCTACTTCCGCAAGAACCTTCTTTGTGCGCTGGAGCTGGAGGAGCCCTGCACGACGTTTCGGCAGAACCGGCCCGAGGGGCTGGTGCCGCCGCGGCAACCGGTCCTGCTGATGCGTCCGCCTCGGTGGGCGACGCAGTCGCAGCCGGCGTAGGGCGGATGGAGTCGCCTCGACAGTGCCCACCACCGCCTGCGGCGGTGGAATCTTGTGCCGCTTCGCGGCCAGAACCACTCTGCGGTGCCCGCTTCGCGAGGCACTGTCGAGGCGACTCCATCCGCCCTTTCTAGAGCCGAACGCCCACAGGGGGACCCACAGCCACTGTCGCTGGTTATGGTTTTCGCACGATGCCTGAGCGAGACCTGTTTGCGAACTTCGCCCGGATGCGGCGGGAGATGGATCAGATGTTGGGCGGGGCGTGGGGAAGGACCACCTACGTCAGCCGGAGAAGCACCGGCTTCTCTCCGAACGTGGATGTCTATTACTGCGGCGATCCGCAGCGGGCCGTGGTCAAGGTCGATCTCGCCGGGGTCGATCTGGACCAGGTCGGGATCGAGGTGAGTGGGCGGCAGCTGGCGATCGTGGGCGAACGGCCCGTTCAGGAGACCGAAGGCCGGGTCTACCAACAGGTGGAGATTCCCTCTGGGCCGTTCCGGCGGGTCGTCGAGCTCCAAGTCGAAGTCGATGCCGACCGCGCCAAGGCGACCTACGAGGACGGCGTCCTGCGGATCGACCTGCCGCTGCGCGATCCGGCCGAGACGGCGCGCCGCGTTCCGATCGGGCGCGACTGATGGAGGGGTCCCCTGCCCTCGAAGTGGTCGAGTCGCCACTCGACGCAGAGGACGCGATCCGAGCCAGCCAGCCGCTTCCGGACGCCCTGCCGGTGCTGCCGCTACGCGAGACCGTCACTTTTCCCGAGACCCTGACCCCGCTCGCCGTCGGCCAGGAGCGCTCGATCCAACTGGTCGACGACGTGCTCGGTGCCAACCGGATGCTGGCGATGGTTGCAGCGCGCGACCCAGAGGACGAGGAGCCGGGGCCCGACGGCCTCTACGACGTCGGTGTGGTTGGCGTCGTCGCCCGGATGCTGAAAGTCCCCGACGGGACGCTCCGCATCCTCGTTCAGGGGACGCAGCGGGTCCGGCTCGGTCCCTACGTCGCGGAGGAGCCGTACCTCGTCGCCCGGATCGCCGAGCTGCCCGACACGGTTCAGGAAGGGCCCGAGCTGGAGGCGCTGACCCGCAACGTGCAGCGCACCTTCTCGGAGATAGTCGAGCACATCCCCTACCTGCCGGAGGAGCTACAGATGGCCGTCGCCAACCTCGACGACCCTGCCGCCCTCGGTCATCTGATCGCCGGGGCGCTGCGGATCTCCACCGAGGAGAAGCAGGAGCTGCTGGAAGAGGTCGATATCGGGGCACGATTGCGCCGCCTATCGCAGATCCTCGCCCGCGAGCTGGAGGTGGTCCAGCTCGGCAGCCAGATCCAGTCGCAGGTGCAGTCGGAAGTCGACAAAGGGCAGCGCGAGTTCTTCCTGCGCCAGCAGATGAAAGCGATCCAGGACGAGCTGGGGGAGGGCGACGAGCAGCAGGCTGAGGCGAACGAGCTGCGCGAGCGGATCGAGGAGGCCGAACTCCCTGAGCACGCCCGCAAAGCGGCCGAGCGCGAGCTCTCGCGGCTGGAGAAACTGCCTCCCGCGGCGGCCGAGCATGGCGTCATCCGCACCTACCTGGAGTGGCTGGTCGAGCTGCCGTGGTCGCAGCGCACCGAGGACGACCTCGACGTCGCCCACGCCCGCGAGGTTCTCGACGCCGACCACTACGACTTGGAGAAAGTCAAGGACCGCATCCTCGAGTACCTGGCGGTGCGCAAGCTGAAGCCCGACTCGCCGGGTCCGATCCTCTGCTTCGTCGGACCGCCCGGGGTCGGCAAGACGAGCCTCGGCAAATCGATCGCCAAGGCGCTTGGCCGCGAGTTCGAGCGGATCTCGGTTGGCGGCGTCCGCGACGAGGCGGAGATCCGCGGCCACCGCCGCACCTACATCGGGGCGATGCCGGGAACGATCATCCGTGCCCTGCGCGATGCGGGCTCCAGCAATCCCGTCTTCATGATTGACGAGATCGACAAGATGGGCGCCGACTTCCGCGGCGACCCCTCTTCGGCGATGCTCGAGGTCCTCGACCCAGCCCAGAACGACAGCTTCCGCGATCACTACCTCGACCTCGAGTACGACCTCTCCGAGGTGATGTTCATCGCCACCGCCAACATCCTCGACACGGTCCCCGGCCCGCTCCAGGACCGGATGGAGACGATCGAGCTCGCCGGCTACACGCTGGAGGAGAAGCGCCACATCGCGCGCCGCTACCTGGTCCCGCGGCAGATCGAGGCGAACGGCCTGAAGCCGTCCCAGATCGAGTTCGCCGATCCGGCGCTGACGGCGATCATCGAGGATTACACGCGCGAGGCCGGGGTCCGCAACCTGGAGCGCCAGATTGGCACGATCTGCCGCAAAATCGCGCGCGAAGTCGCCGAAGGCAAGGTTGAAGGCAAGGTGAAGATCTCCGCCAAACGAGCGCGCGAGCTGCTCGGTCGCCGCCGTTTCTTCGCCGAGCAGCGCCGACGCACCAAGGACCCGGGCGTCGCCACCGGCCTCGCCTGGACCCCGACCGGCGGCGACGTCCTCTTCATCGAGGCGACGGCTATGCCGGGCTCGGGCAAGCTGACGATCACCGGGCAGCTCGGCGACGTGATGAAGGAGTCGGCGCAGGCTGCGCTCTCCTACGTGCGCGGGCACTGGAGTGAGGTGGCGCCACAGCTGGCGGAGAACTGGTTCGCCGAGCACGACATCCACATCCACGTCCCCGCCGGCGCGGTGCCGAAGGACGGGCCTTCGGCTGGGGTGGCGATGACGGTGGCGCTTGCTTCGCTGGTCTCCGGCCGCCCTGTTCGCAACGATGTCGCGATGACCGGAGAGGTGACCCTGACCGGCCAGGTGCTGCCGATCGGTGGGCTGAAGGAGAAGTCACTGGCCGCACAGCGCGCCGGGATCAAGCGGGTGATCGTTCCAGAGCGCAACGAGGGCGACGTCGCCGAGATCCCCGAGCACGAGCGCAGCGAGCTGGAGTTCGTCTACGTCGACGAGGTCTCCAAGGCGATCGAAGCGGCGCTCAACTAGTCGATGGAGGCTGCCGAGGCGCTTTCGAGGGGAGGTCTGTCGACGTATCTGGAGGCCACGCGCGAGGCGGTACGGGCCCGCTCCCGCACCTTTTGGATCGTCGCCGGGCTCACCCTCCTGGCCGCCGGACTGCGCTTCGCGACGCTCGGGGTCCAGGCCTACCACCACGACGAGATCGTCACCGCGAGCCGCGTCCTGCGCGGCGACTTCTGGCATGCGATGGACGCGGTCGGCTTCAGCGAGTCGGCGCCGCCGCTCTACTACGCGCTGGCCTGGCTCTGGACGCAGCTGACCGGCACCGGCGAGTTCGGCCTGCGCTCCCTCTCGGCGCTGGCCGGAGTAGCGACGGTCCCGGTCGCCTACCTGCTCGGCACCAACCTGCGCGATCACCGCGCCGGGCTGGCCGCCGCGGCCCTGGTCGCCGTCAACCCGATGCTGCTCTGGTATTCGCAGGAGGCCCGCGGCTACGCCCTGCTCGTCCTCCTAACCTCGCTCTCCCTCCTCTACTTCCTCCGCGCCCTCAGCCGCCCGTCAGCGGACGTGCCGCAGCTTAGAGGGCCATATGGGTACCTAAGCTGCGGCACGTCTAGGGATGTGATGCTTTGGGGCGCCTTCTCGGGGCTGGCGATGACGACTCATTACTTCGCCGTCTTCCCGATCGTCGCCGAGGCGATCTGGCTGCTGCGCCGGCGTGGCCGCAACTCGCTGCGCGGCCTCTGGATCGTCACGGCGTTCGGGTTGCTGCTGGCGCCGCTCGCGGTCCACCAGATGCTCCAGAACCACGCCGAATGGATCGGCAACCACAGTCTTGGCCACCGCCTCTGGGAGATCGGGGCGGTCTTCACCGTCGGCGAGATCGGCGACATCATCGCCCGCCCAGAGCGCCCTGAGCTGGCGCTCGTGCCGGCGGCCCTCGTTGCCGGCCTGTTGGTCCTACTTGCCACGAGAGGGGATCGCGGCGAGCGGCGAGCGGCCGGCCGGGTGCTAGCGATCGCCGCCGCGACGATCGCCATCCCCCTCGTCCTCGCCCTGCTCGTCCCCGGTAAGGACTACGTGCTGGCGCGCAACGTGCTGCCCGCCCTGGTGCCGCTCTTGGTTGCCGCAGGGATCGGCGCGACGCTGCGCGACGCGCGGCGCGGTGGCGCCATCCTCGGCGCGGCGCTGTTCGCCTACTCGCTCGGCTTCTGCCTGGCCGCCAGCCTCTTGCCGAGCCTGCAGCGTCCCGACTTGGAGGCAGTCGCGCAGCGGCTGGGGGAACCCGAGGCGCCGAGGGCGATGGTCGGCTGGACGCTGGGGCACGCCTCGCTTCGCTACTACCTCTCGACCGGCTCCTTCCAGGCGCGCTCCTCCGAAGGCTTCGTCTGGCACGTGCACGAGGTTGACTTCGTCTCCGACGGGCCGGCGCCGCCCGTCCCGGCGCGCCTCATCGGCCCCCGCTTCCGCCAGGTCGGCTACGAGCGTGCCGGCCGCCTTCACGTCAGGCGCTACGCGTTGCCCGGTCCCGACCTGGCACGCCTGCGGCTGAAGCGAGTCCGCGCCGCGGATCTAAATTTTCGCTCGAACGGGGTGCTGCTCGACGGCATCGGCGCGCCGTGACTTATCGGGAGCACGTCACAGAATGTTTTAGGGCTATGCTCAGCGGGAACCGGACGATCAGCCCAGCGAGGAGATGGCATGAGCAAGACCAAGGCGACCAAGACCGCTGACCGGGCCACCGACCTCTACTCGGTCGCGCGCGAGAACCCCTACGTGCAGCGCCTAATGGAGGACGAAGAGCTTCGCGAGAGTATCCGCAACGCGTTCGAGTCGGCGCGCGGGGCCTACTCCCGCGCCACCGGCAACGGCAAGGGTGCGGTCAAGGCTGTCACTAGTAACAAGAAGGTTCAGAAGGACCTCCGCTCCGCCGCCGAGAGCCTGCGCGAGGCCTCCGAGCAGCTGCGGGCGCCGAAGCGGCGCCGGAAGAGCCGGCTCGGCCGCCTCATCCTGCTGGCCATGCTCGGCGCGGCTGTCGCGCTGGTGCTGAGCGAGGACGCGCGCAAGAAAGTGCTGGACGCCCTCTTCGGCGCTGAGGAGGAGTTCGAGTACACCAGTACGACGAGCATCAACGGGGCCTGACGGCCCAGGGGCCGTCAGGCTGCGTCCTCGGTCGCTCGCGTGCAGAGCACGCCACGTGACCCCCGCCGAAGGCGGGGTGCGAGCGCGCCAGCGCGAGTTCCTTGCCTGCCGGCGCCTGGGCCTCGTCAGCCGGCACTAGACTGATCTCTCGATGGAGGCGGCGACCAAAGAGCGCGAGCTGAGCGGCGAAAAGGCGCAGCGCATCATCGACGCGATGCGCGAGAGCGTCGCCAAGCGCGGTGCCGCCGGCTCCACCTTCGAGCACGTCGCCCGCGAGGCCGGCGTCAGCCGCGGTCTCCTCCACTACTACTTCGGGACCAAGGAGCGACTGCTGGTCGAGGTCGTCCGCCGCGACGCGGAGATTCGCGTCGCCCGGCTCGACGAGCCGCTCGCCAGGGCCAGGACGGTCGACGACGTGATCGACGTCCTCGTCGCCAGCCTCACCGACCTGATCGAGAACGAACCCGGCTTCTTCCTCCTCCTCTACGAGCTGTTCAGCGCCGGGCGCCGCAACCCCGACATCCGGCACGAGGTCGGCCAGCTCTTCGACCGCACCCGCTCGCACGTCGCCGAGGTCCTGAGGGCGAAGGAGCGCGAGGGCGTGCTCAGCCTTCGCTACGACGCCGAGGCGATCGTCGCCTACCTGTTCGCAGTCGGCGACGGTTTCGCCCTGCAGGCACTATCGGACCCGGAGCGGAACATCGACTCCGCTCTCGCGGCGGGCGCCGCCTCCGCGCGTTACCTGCTCGCCAGCGAGTGAGCGTCCTCACAGACGCCGGTTCGCAGCTGCGAGAGGCTGGCCAACCAGCCAATGCACGACGCGATGATCAGACTGGCGAGCTTTCTGGCCCGAAGGCGCCGCTTCGTCCTCGCCGTCTGGGCACTCGTCGTCCTCGCCTCGCTGCCCCTCGCCGCCCGCCAGACCGAACACCTGACGGGGGGCGGCTTCGACGTTCCCGGCAGCCAGTCGAAGGCGGTCGCCGAGGAGATGCAGGGTGTCTTCGCGGGACGCGCCAGCGGCATCGCCGTGCTGTTGCGGACCGAGCCGAACGCCAGCGGCGCCCAGCGTGGCGCCGCGGTTCGGCGCGTTGGGCGCGAGGTCGCGGCGGTCGATGGCATCGCCCTGCAGCCCGCAGCCGCACACCGCGGCGAACGGCAGCTGCGTCGCAACGGCAGCGCGGTGCTGCCACTCTCCAGCGCCGTTTCGCCCGATGAGCTGATCGACCCGGCGGTGGACCTGCGCGAAGGTCTCGATCCCGGCACCGCCGCGGACGGGGTGACGCCCTACCTGGCGGGCCAGCCCACCGTCTGGGCTGGGATGCAGGAGCTCTCCAAGGAAGACCTCGCCAAGGCCGAGGCGAGCGGCTTCCCGATCGTCGCCCTGATCCTTCTCATCGTCTTCGGCTCCCTGGCCGCAGCCGCGTTGCCGCTGACCCTCGGCTTCGTCAGCGTCATCGTCACGGGTGCTCTCATCTACTTCATCTCGCTGCAGATGAGCACCTCGGTCTTCGTCACCAACATGGCCTCGATGATCGGGATCGGGGTGGCGGTCGACTACTCCCTCTTCATCCTCGCCCGCTATCGCGAGGAGCGGCGCGACGGGCGGGACTGTGACGCCGCGCGGAGTGAGGCACTCGCGACCTCGGGGCTCGCTGTCGCCTTCTCCGGGATCGCGGTGATCGTCTCCCTGGCCGGCCTCTGGATGATCGACAACCAGGCGCTGCGCTCGATGGCGCTCGGCGCGATGACCGTCGTCGCGGTCTCGATCCTGACCGCGACCACCCTGCTGCCGGCACTGATCGGGCTGCTTGGCGACCGGGTCATGCCAGGCGGGATCGTCGCCCGCGTGTTGGGCTTTGTGAAGCACCGACTTCTGCGTCGTCCTCGACCCGCCGTCCCCGGACACGGGAGCGAAGCTCCCTCCATATCCACCTCCCTGGACCTTCGCAGGAGCGGAGGAGATGGCGGAACTGGCTTCTGGGACCGTTGGGCGCGCCGCGTCATGGCCCGTCCCGTGCTCGCCGCGACGGGCTCCGCCGCGGTCCTTCTCCTGCTCGCCTCACCGGTCCTCTCGCTCGAATCCGGCACCACCGCGCTCGAGCAGTTCCCCCGCGACAGCGACGTACGGGTCGGCAACGAACTCGTCTCCGAGCAGCTCGGCGGCGGCGCCGACCCGGTGCAGATCGTGGCCTCGTTCGCGGGCGAGGTCGATCGAGCCGCCGTCTTCGAGTTCGCGACCGAGCTGCGAAAGCAGCCGGGCGTCAGCTCGGTCGCGCCGCCCGTCTACGCCGGAGACAGCGCCCTGATCGAGGCGACCTCGACGGCCGCCAGCGATTCCGATGCCGCCACGGCGCTGGTGGACCGTCTGCGCGACTCGTTCGTGCCGACCAGCGGCCTCGCTGCCGCGGCGAGCGTCGACATCGGCGGGGAAACCGCCCGGACCGACGACGTTCGCACCCAGATCTCCGGCTCGTTCTGGAAGATCGTCGGCTTCGTTCTCGCCCTCAGCTTCCTCGTGCTGATGGTGATGTTGCGTTCTCTCCTGCTGCCGCTGAAGGCGGTGCTGATGAACCTGCTCTCGATCGGCGCCGCCTTCGGTGTTTTGGTCGCCGTCTTCCAATGGGGCTGGCTCGACAGCGTGCTCGGCTTCGAAAGCCTGGGAGCGCTCGACACGATCAACGTGCCGCTGATCTTCGCCATCGTCTTCGGTCTTTCGATGGACTACGAGGTCTTTCTGATGTCGCGTATCCGCGAGCGATACCTGGTCCACGGCGACAACGAGCGGGCCGTCGCCGAGGGTCTCGCGTCGAGCGCTCGCACGATCTCCTCGGCTGCGCTGATCATGAGCTCGGTCTTCGCCGTCTTCGTCCTCACCGGCGTGCCCTCGATCAAGGAGCTGGGACTCGGTTGCGCCGTCGCGATCGCCCTCGACGCGACCCTGGTGCGGTTGATCCTGGTGCCGGCCGCGATGAAGCTGATGGGCCGCTGGAATTGGTGGATGCCCTCCTGGCTCGACCGGCTGCTTCCCCGGCTCAGCTTCGAGGGTGGCGGCAAGGCCGAGCCCGTCGAGGCCTGAGGACCTATCCGGGTAGGGACCCATCCCGGTAGGGGTTCCACTTAACTTTCGACAGCCGCTGCGGCTGACCGCGATCGCTTTGCGACGAAAAAGTACAAGACGTTCCACCCCTACCGGGATGGGTCCCACACTCGGGTCGCCAGTAGGATCCCGACCATGGGTGTGGGAGAGACCGTGAGCGCTGATGCGGACGTTGCTTTCGCGGGGGCGACGAGGCAGGCCGAGATGGTGCGGGCCGGCGACGTCTCCCCTACCGAGCTGGTCCGGATGTGCCTGGAGCGGATCGAGAGGCTGAACCCCGAGCTCAACTGCTTTCGGAAGGTCTTCCCCGAGCGGGCGCTGCTCGAGGCCGAGCAGGCCGAGGCGCGGCTGCGGGCGGGGGACGAGCGGCCGCTGCTGGGCGTGCCGATCGCGCTCAAGGACGAAGTCGACGTCATCGGCGAGGTGAAGACGTGGGGCACCGACGCTTTCGACGAGCCCGCCACCACAGACAGCGAGATGGTGCGGCGGCTGCGGGAGGCCGGCGCGATCGTCGTCGGCCTGACGCTGCTGCCAGAGCTGGCCATCTGCGGCTTCACCGAGTCGGCGACCTACGGGGTGACCCGCAACCCCTGGAATCGTCAGCGCACCACCGGCGGTTCGAGCGGTGGGTCTGGGGCCGCGGTAGCCGCGGGCCTGGTGCCGATCGCCTCGGCCGGCGACGGAGCGGGTTCGATTCGCATCCCCGCCGCCTCCTGCGGGCTGTTCGGCCTCAAGCCCTCGCGCGGCCGGGTCTCGATGTCGCCCGACCTCGAAGGCTGGCGGGGTCTTGCGGTCCATGGCTGCCTCAGCCGCAGCGTGCTCGACACCGCCCTCTGGCTCGACGTCGTCTCCGGCGGCTCGCGCGAGCCGGAGGCTCCGCCACCCCCCGATCGCCCCTTCGTCGAGTCGGCCAAGGCGCCGCCTGGGCAGCTCCGCGTCGCCCACTCGACCCTGGCTCCACGCAACATCCTGCCGCCGACCGTCTCCGAGGAGGCCAAGGGGGCCGTCACCGACGCTGCCGAGCTGCTGCGCGGACTCGGCCACACTGTGGTCCAGCGCGATCCGGACTGGGGCAGGATCGGCGACAACATCACGGCGCGGTTCCTTGGCGGGGTCGCGGAGACCGTTCGCGAAGTCCCGCACCCGGAGCGGCTCGAACGGCGCACGCGGGGCTTCGGTCGCCTCGGCAGTCTCCTCCCCTCCCGGCTCTACGAGCGCGCGCGAGGGGAGGGCCGCGATGCCGACCGGGCTCGGGTCAATTCGATCTTCGACTCCCACGACGTCCTCGTCATGCCGGTCATGGGCGGTACGGCGCTGCCGGTGCGCCGCTGGGAGGGGCAGGGGGCCCTGCGAACCGTGGTCGGGATGGGCCGCTTCTATCCCTACTGCGTCCCCTGGAACCACCTCGGCAACCCGGCGATGTCGGTGCCGATGGGTTTCGCCGCCGACGGCATGCCGCTGGCCGTTCAGATCGTCGGCCGCCAGGGCGACGAGGGGACGCTGCTCTCCCTCGCCGCCCAGCTCGAGGCCGAGCAGCCCTGGGCAGACCGCCGGCCGCCTATCTCCTGAGCGCTGAGAGCCCATCCCGGTAGGGGTGGAACGTCTTGTACTTTTTCTGGAGGTCCTAGTTCGGACGGCCGCAGGCTGCCTTCAGAAAAAGTTAAGTGGAACCCCTGCCGGGATGGGCTCTCAGTTGAACACCCTGCGCATCCGCGCCAGCTCGCGCAGGTTTCCGCGCGGGCGGATGCGGCGCTGCAGCACCATTTTCAGCGGCTTGGCGTCGGGTTTGCCGGAGGCGATCCAGTCGGCCCAGCTCGACTCGATGACGACGCTGGGGTCGGGCGCCTCGCCGGGCTCGGCCCGGGTTGAGCCGTTGTCGATGACCAAATGCCAGGGATCGGCGTCGCTGAAGCGCCATTGGTAGACGATTCGAGAGCCGTTGGCGGCCTTGGGATCGGCAACGCGGGTGATCAGGTCGAAGTAGAGCCGCTGCAGCTCCGGCGAAGAATCGGGGGTAGGCCCCTCGGGCGAGCCGATCACCCCGGCCATCATCATCTTGACCTGCCGCTTGGCGACCTCCTCCTCCGAAGCTCCCGGGTCGAAGGGGAAGACCCCCGGCGGCATCTCCTCCGTCGGGTAGCCGATCGTCCGCCAGCGCTGGCGGATCAGTTTCAGCCCGAAGGCGAAGATGTCCTCGAGGCTGAAGCCGTAGCATTCGGTGTACTCGCGGTCGAGGCCGGGCGGCGTGAAGACGGCCGGTCCGTAGGGGAGCGTTTCGCGCAGCAGCTCGACCACCGCCGCCCGGTTCTCCTCCCAGCCGGGGCGCCCTTCGGCCAGCAGCTCGGAGAGGACTTTGACGCCGAAGCCGATGTGGCGCTGCTCGTCCTTGGAGACGTTGACCATGCCGGAGCTGAAGCCCGGCATGGTCTCTTCGGAGGCGAAGAAGTCCTCGATGAAGTGCTGGCCCGGCTGGGCGAGCGAGCCCTCGACGATCAGGTGGTAGAGGGTGATCGCCTGCGCGTACTTGGGCAGCGAGCGGTCCTTGCGCAGTTCCTCGGCCATCACGTCGAGCCGGTCGAAGATGCCGCGGTAGCCCCAG
>Ga0190265_10000266_pt1 | contig 43619 bp, 37 predicted proteins | sample Popmic124T_FD_133135 | JGI IMG/M metagenome (GOLD analysis project Ga0190265, IMG submission 133135) | Populus adjacent soil microbial communities from riparian zone of Indian Creek, Utah, USA - 124 T | ecosystem: Environmental > Terrestrial > Soil > Riparian zone | place: USA: Utah | collected... | reverse complement strand
CGCCGTATTCCGCGCGGCCAAGGGCACGGCCGCAACTACCGGGCTGCTGGGAACCGCGGCCGCAGACGAAGGCGCGGGTGTGGTGGAGGGCGGCGGAGTGGACGACGCCGTGCTCCCAGCACTTGGCGTGGTGACGCTGACCTTGGACGAATACTTGTTCGGGCTGCTCGGGTACTGGGCCATGACCTGGTACAGGAGCCGAGAACCTGCGGGAGCCGCGGCGTCGGTATAGGCGGCCCCTGGACTCTGCACGTACCCGATCTCGGTAGGATGGGCACTACCCACCCCCCGAAGGATCTTATGACCAGCCGCGTTTACCCCACGAGTCCAGCTCAGGTTCACCTTGGTCGGTGACACTGGCGTGGCCTGGAGATCCTTGGGGGCCTGTTGGGCTCCGAGCGGCCCGATGGCAAATCCGAGAAGCGCACTGAGAGTGAGCACCATCCGGGAAATCGTCGTTCTCATGGCGCTACCTCCATTAAGCACCTGGTTTGGCCATCGTTGCACCGCACAATCTCGATTCGAGCCGTGGGGACGCCATTGAGCGGCTGAGAGGCGCCATACCCCAGCGCTGTCAGCCTTCGCGCGTCGGCCTGGTTACCCAGCAGCGCCTTGATCGTGGCTGCTCTATTCTCGGACAGCACCTGGTCGGTGGGCGATTCTACGTGCGCATTTATTTCGAACCTGGCCGCAGGCATCTCTGCCATGGCCTTTTTCAGTTCACCCCCCAGCCGCTGCACCAGGTCCCGAGCCGATGGCTCAAGCACCGAGGTGCCCGGGGTAAACCGCAGCTCCAGCAGCACCGCCCGTCCCGAGGCGATGGCCAGCGCGAGGTTGTCCGCGCTCCCTCCGCCCCGCTGGGGCGCCAGCATCAGCCGCTGACCAACGCCACCAATTCCCGAGCGGGCAGTGTTGGTGACCTCTGCGGTCGTGGAGGCGACCAGCCTGGTGCCGGTCTGAAACGTGGTATCCACGACCTGGGTGGCGGCTGCCGTGAGGTTCTGCGCCGTCTCGGCCTTCACCTCGGCCGCTTTCTGCTTGAAGTGACTCCCCATCTTCTTGAAGAACCCACCACTGCTCTTCAGCGGTTGTGCCAGGACCGGCTGGGCTGCCGGGGCCTGAGGCTGAGCAGCGACGGCGGGCGGTGAAGCACTGGCAGGGGCCGCGGTCGGTGCGTAGGGCTGGGCCGGAGGTGAGTAAGCCTGAGACGGAGGTGAGTAGGCCTGCGCCGGCGGGGCGGGCGCTGCACCCGGCGTATAGGGCTGAGCTGGGACCGTTGCCGGTGTGGGTGCCTGAGGCGCGGCTGCTGGCGGTGTGGCCGAGGCGACCCCGCCGGGCGCAACCCCGCCGGTGTTCGCGGTCGGCGCGGAAGGCTGCGCCGCGACCGAGACCAGCGCACTTCCACTGTAAGGCATGCCCTTGATGGTGGCAGTCACTTGCGTGCTCACCGCTCCGACGCCGGGCTTAGCGCAGAGCTCAAACTCTTCCGAGCCGGTGCTCCGCCACTCGAAGTCGGTTCCATTTGTGGTGCTGTAGTCGTACGAGCCCCATTGGAGCGGCGCGCCGTTCTCCAGGGTGAGCTGCCGGTTGAGCTCGTCCCGCACGTCGGCCCAGATTCGGGTGCAGCTTCCCGCCGCGATCGGATTGGGAACTGCGGCGACGGTGACCTTCACCTGCTGTTGTGCCCCGACCGCGGACACGCCCAGCGATGTCATCAGCCCGGCCGCGGTAACGAGGTTGACTATCGGTCCCTGCATACGGCGCCTCCTCCGCTACTCGAGTGGCTTATTTGCCTGCCGAAACGATGATCCGGGGATCCTTATCGGCCTTCCCTTCGGACACGGTCAACGCGTCCGCCGGCACGCCCCGGGCAGTCAGGGCCGCCAGGACCGCGGCGCCGCGCTTCTGGGACAGGAGCCGGTTCTGAGCCTTGCCACCCTGCTCTTCTACCCGCGCCTCAATCTTGTAGCGCTTGGGTGCGGCCTTGATGGCAGCCGCGACCTCCTGCATGACCATCCCGAACATCGGCTCGGTACCTTGCTGCACCGCGTCACTCCCGGGTACCCAGGGCAGCCGCCGCAGCAGCATCTTGTCCTTCTCCCGGGTGAGCGCAGGACCGCCGGCCACTGCGGCTGGACCCGAGGGGGCCGCCGCCTCACCCTGAGAGGCGCCCGGCAGGCCCGCCATCATCTGCTGCATGGCCCGCAGCTGGGCGGTATCCATCCCCATTTTCCCGTACTGCTCCTGCATCTGCTTCAATTGCTCGGGTGACATCGCCATGCCCGGCATGCCGGTGGAAGGCTGTCCCGGCAGGGCCGCAGCAGAGGCAGCGGCGCCCAGTGCTCCGACGCCGGCCGCACCGACCCCGCCTGCCGCAGGGCTGGTGGGCGCGGCCATCCCGGGCATCCCCGGCATGCAGCCCCCGCCCCCGCCTCCGCTCAGGGCCGCACCGGCCGCCCCAGCCGCCCCAGCCACGTTCTTCGTCTCCGCGGCTTCGAGCGCGCCGGCGACGACCTGGCCCCCGGGCACCACCGTGCACAGCGCGGTCTTGGCGACAGTCTTGACGACCTTGTTCTTAGCCAGGCCTTTGAACTTGCCGAACATGCCACCCTTCTTCTTCTTGATGACGGCTGCCGCGGCGGCCGCTATCGTGTCAGCCCCGGCGGGGGCGACGGCGCTGCCGGATTGTGCGGCGCTATTCCGGGGAGCCAGAAACGTCACAGCGAACAGGAAGGCGAAAAGGGAGCGCATTGTTCCTCCTAGGCACCATCGCCCGGCATGGAATTGGTTGACCCGACACCGCCGGGATTGCGGTGCCCAGTCGGGGACTGCAAGTTGAGGCTGGACTCGAACCACCCACCGACCATCCGAAGCAGCTGATCGCCGGTTTGAAAACTGCGGTTCTCCCCTGACCCGAGCCGTTCCACCAGGCCCGAGACCCGGTCAGGGTCCTGGTCGGACCGCGTCACCCGGATCATGAAGTACTCGAAGCGTTCGGACGTCGTCCCGTGATCCTCATCGGGTGGATGCAGCGACATCGCTGATACTCGGTTGGGGTGCAGGAGCGCCGGATTGGATCGATTGGTTCATGAACTGGGTCGATCTTAGCACCGCGAGCGCAACCCGCCGTCAACCGGTCCGTCAAGTTCCTATGCCACAGGCGATTGTGACCTCCGCCATTCCGGTCCTGCGTACCCTGGGTGAGCTCCAGTTCGAGGGCGGCGCCGCCGGACTATCCAGCCCACGCATCGGGTTGGCGTTGCTCGCCTACCTGGCGCGCCGGTCGCCCAGACCCGTCGACCGCGGGGAGCTGGCCGACCTCTTCTGGCGCGAGCGGGATCCCGCCAAAGCGCGACAGTCCCTCCGACAAGTGCTCCTCGAGCTGAAGCGACTGGTTGGTCATGGGCTCCAGACCGAGCATGACCAGGTTTCCCTTGCTGCCGAGACCCTCGTCCTCGATGCCACCTGCTTCGAAGGCCATGTCCGCGCTGGCCGCTGGCGGGAAGCGGTGGCGGCGTGGCATGGTGAGTTCCTCTCCCGCGCGGACAATCTGGGGGGGGAGGACTTCCGCCTCTGGCTGGAGACCGAACGCGAGACGTTGCGCGGGCCCCTCCGGCTTGCCCTTCGGGAGCTGGTGAAGGAGGCGCGGGGCAACAGCAACTGGCAGGAGGGTTCGTTGTGGGCGCAGCGATGGGTGGATCTGCTCCCGCTGGAGGAGGAAGGCCAGCGTCACCTCATCGAGCTTGCCCAGCTCGAGGGCCGGACGGCGGAGGCGCTTGCTCGATTCAACGCATTTCGCGCTCAGCTTCGGGCCATCGACTCGATGCCCACGCCCGGCTTCCTGCAGTTGGGGGCCGTGCTCGAGCGCGACGCGGCAGGCGGACAATTACATCACACACCCGGGTCGGCCGCGCTCTTTACTCCCGACCTCACCGGCCGGGGACAAGCGCTGACCGAACTGAGCTCGGTGTGGCGGGCGGTTCGTGCAGGTACCCCTGCCGCCATCCTGGTGGAGGGCGACGCCGGCATCGGCAAGAGCAGGCTGTGCGAGGAGTTCCTGCGCCGAGTTGCGGCAGAAGGCAACCGCCCCACGGTGCTGCGAGCTCGGGGCTACGAAACAACACCCCACACGTCACTCGATGCGCTGGCGGAGCTGGTGATCGGACTGGTGAACGCTCCGGGCGCCTCCGGGGCGTCGGCCGCCACCCTGGGAGAGCTCGCGCGGCTGGCTCCCGCCCTGCGCGACCGCTTTCCCTCGCTTCCGAGACCCTCCGACGACGGGCGCGGGTTGGAGGACGCCCTGGTCGACGTTCTCAGTGCCGTCGCCGCCGAGCGCCCGGTTGTTCTCTACATTGACGATCTACCGTTAGCGCACCCGGCCACCCAGCAGGTCCTGATGGCGGTGAGCGGTCGGGTGGCGGCGCCACTCCTCTTGCTGGTGACCGCTCGCACCGGCGAGGAGCGTACCGCCGCGTATGTGGAGCTCTCCTCCCGCGCCGGGATCCGCCGACTCAAGCTGCAGCCGCTGGGCCTCCGGGACATCGAGCTGCTCCTCGGGTCGATGCTGGAGCTGGCTCCGCCGGCCCGGCATGCCCTGGCAGAGCGTCTGTACGGCGAAGGCGCGGGCAACCCGTTCTACACCATCGAGCTCACCGCCGCGCTGGTGGATGAGGGGCAGCTGCTCCCTACTGATGCGGGGGCGTGGCGGCTGGAGCCCGGCGACAACGGAAAGCCGATCCCGCTCCCGGCCACCATCCGCGAAGTAGTACGCCGCCGGCTCGATCGCATGACGCCCGAGGTTCGTGCCGTGGTAGACGCGGCCGCAGTGCTCGGCCGGACCTTCGACAGCAGGATGCTCCCTGCGGTCTCGGGGCTCGGTGCCACCGCCTGCGCCGTGGGAGTGGAGGAGCTCCTCGCCCGCCGGATGGTGCGGGAACAGCCGGGAACACCTGGCGTCTACGAGTTCACCCACGAGATCATCTGCCGGGTTGCCTACGACCTGCTGGCGGCGTCGCGACGCGAGGCGCTCCATCTGGCAGCGGTCAGGAGCTGGGAACCAAGGTCGGGCGAAGGAGAGGCGAGTCGGTCCTCCCTTGCGTATCACCGCGCCAGAGCGGGGTCGCGGTCCCGGCGGTGGCGCTCGCGGGCGGCAATGGTTGGGATTGGTAGCGTGATGGTCGCCGGTGCCGCGGGGTTCTTCCTGATGCCCGCCTCCCAGCGGGCCAACCTGCGAACCCTGCTGACCCGAAGTGCGCCGACGCTCTCCTCCCGCCGGGTGGTGGTGGCTCCGCTCACCAACCATACCGGAGATAGCACGCTAACGGGCATAGGAGCCCTCGCGGCGGACTGGATCGCGCAGGGCCTCATGCGGACCACGCAGTTCGAGGTCGTCGATCCCCGTACGGCGTCGGTCGCCAGCCGTATCGTCGAGCACATCCCTGCCCTGTTCCGCGATGGGAACCGCGCGATCGCGGTGGCGGAGGAAACCGGATCCGGGACAGTGCTCTCCGGGGACCTCTTCCGCGAAGGTGACACTCTCCGGGTCCTGATTCAGATCATCGATGTGGCAACCGGGAAGGTCGTGCGGACCGTGGGACCGGTGAACGGTCCCGCAAACACTCCCTCGCGCCTGGTAACCAGTTTGGGTGAGCGCGTCGTAGCGGCGGTGGCGTCCGCGGTCGACACGACCAGCCGCGGATTTTCGGCTGGTCTCGGCATCCCACCCTCCTACGACGCATACAACGAAGTGAGCCGGGCCTGGGAAAGCTTCTTTCGCGGCGATTACAAGGACACCTTCGAGCGACTCGACCATGCGTCGAGCCTGGATACGAGCTACATGGCCCCGCTGCTCATGCGGGCGTACGTCGAGACTCGGCTGGACCACTGGCCGGCCGTCGACACCCTCGTTCGACGCCTCACGGGGCACCAGCGCACCCTCACCCCAGCCGAGCGTGCCGTGCTGAACGGACTGCGAGCGGACCTCCGAGGCGACCTCTGGGGGCGACTCCGAGCCGCCCGCGAGCTCGTGGATCTGACCCCGGCATCCGTGGAAGGCTACACCCTGGCCGCGAGCACCGCGCTGATGATCAATCGGCCCCGCGAGAGCCTGACGATTCTCTCGAAGGTCGATCCGGACCGGGGGCTTCTGCTGGTCGCTCCCTTCTATTGGGAGAGCCACACGTCGGCGTTGCACCGTCTCGGAGAGCGCGCGGCGGAGCTGGAAAGCGCGCGCCGGGCGGTGCGACGTTTCCCCGACCGATTCTGGCCCCACGTGAATCTGCTGCTGGCCTTGGCAGCCGCGGGCGACGTAAAGGGGGCACGTCGTGAGCTTCCCCGACCGACCCGCGACGATCCGTACGTTTCGGGGCCTCGCCAAGCTGCGCTCTGGGTGTGGCGCGAGCTGCGGGTGCACGAGCACGACGCTGCCGCCGCGCGCTGGCTCGAGACACTGGTGGAGGAGACCCCCGCGAGTGTAGACACCACGCTCGCGGGCAGGGTCATGGAGGGTGACATACAGTATGCAGCCCGCCAATGGGAAAATGCCCGGCAGCACTACGCGGCTGGGCTGGCCCAGCATCCCCGGAACCCCATGCTTCTGGGACGGCTCGGCGCCACGGCCGCGCGGATGGGTGATCGGACTGAGGCACTGCGCCTGAGCGGAGAACTCGCTGGGCTATCCATCCCGCATCTCTTTGGAAGCCAGACGTATGCCCGAGCCCGCATCAGCGCGGCCCTCGGCGATCGCGCGGATGCGGTGGAGCTGCTCCAGGAGGCGTGGATTCAGGGTCGGCCTCTGGCCTTTGATGGCCGTGATGCTGAGGATGTCCACTCCGACCCTGCCTTCGAAAGCCTGCGGGAGTTCGTGCCGTTTCAGGCGCTGATGCGAACCGATTGAAGTTGGAAGGCAGAGGTACGAGGATTACTCCACACCTGGCGGGGCGAACCAGCGCATCCAGCCGGGACCGCCATCCGGAACACCGCACATCCAGGTCGCTGGGACCGCAGCGTAGCTTGTCCGGGAAAGCAGCTCGTCCGCAGTGAGGACCAGGCCCCAGAACAGGAGAACCAGCGCCAGGATATGGGCGATGCCGTTCCGAAGCTGCCAAGCCGTTACCGCGATCCATCCCCCAGCCACCAACACCGCAGCGAGCGCCCCCAGATATCCAAATAGTGGGAGGCCGCATTCCCGGAAGTAAGGCCAGACGGTCATCATGACGCCCAGCATCAGGCCCAGGGCTACTCGGCCCCAGAGGCCGATCAGGGTGGGTGGCTCGACATAGCGCCCACTGGCCACGCGAATTTCTCCGATCGAGGAGCGAAAAACCGGGGGTGCTGGCTGGGTGCCTTGGAGGCCGGGCAGCTGAGCCAGCAGTCGGTCGACCACATGGGCCATCGGATCCGGCTCGCGTCCAGGCGGTGGTTTGGGCATGCAGCTCCATGCGTAGTGTGGACGAATCAGTGCAGATACGGCTTGCGCGGCATTTGTCGTACCATGTGGAGCCGCAGTGTAAGTGATTGGGCCCGCAGACCAGTGCGGCCTTCTGCAGTCCCGCGATCCACCCGACGGCGTGAAATACGCGAGTCGGTGGAAAAGAAAAGCGCCCCGGGAGATCCCGGGGCGCTTCTCAAGTAAAGAGCAGATCCTAGTACATTCCGCCCATTCCGCCGCCGCCCGGAGGTCCGGCCGGGGCTGCCTTGTCTTCCTTCTTCTCCACCACCACGCACTCGGTGGTGAGCAGAAGCCCCGCGATCGACGCGGCGTTCTGTAGCGCGGTACGAGTCACCTTGGTCGGGTCGATGACACCGGCCTTGACCAGATCCTCATAGACGTCGGTCGCCGCGTTGTAGCCAAAGTTCTTCTCCTTCGACTCCTTGACCCGGGCCACCACGATCGAGCCCTCGGCTCCGGCATTCTGCGCGATCATCCGGATGGGCTCCTCCAGCGCGCGCCGAACGATCTCGACGCCGATCTTCTCGTCCTCGGTGCCCTTGATCTTGTCCAGCGCGCTCTGCGCCCGGATCAGGGCCACGCCGCCGCCGGGCACGATGCCCTCTTCCACGGCCGCGCGAGTGGCGTGCAACGCGTCCTCCACCCGAGCCTTCTTCTCCTTCAGCTCGGTTTCAGTTGCGGCGCCGACGTTGATGATGGCTACGCCGCCGGAGAGCTTGGCCAACCGCTCCTGCAGCTTCTCCCGATCGTAGTCACTGGTGCTCTTCTCGATAGCGCCGCGGATCTCGGCGATCCGGCCCTTGATGTCGTCCGGCTTGCCCCGGCCATCCACGATGGTGGTGTTGTCCTTGTCGACCACGACGCGCTTGGCCCGGCCCAGATCGGCCAGGGTGGCGTTCTCCAGCTTGAAGCCGAGCTCTTCCGAGATCACCTGCCCGCCGGCCAGGACGGCGATGTCCCGCAGCATTTCCTTGCGACGGTCACCGAAGCCCGGGGCCTTCACGGCGCAGACCTTCAAGGTGCCGCGGAGCTTGTTGACCACCAGGGTCGCGAGTGCCTCGCCCTCGACATCCTCGGCGATGATCAGCAACGGCTTCCCGCTCTGGGCGGTCTTTTCGAGCAGCGGCAGCAGCTCCTTCATCGCCGAGATCTTCTTGTCGTGGATCAGAATGTAGGGGTCGTCCAGGACGGCCTCCATCTTCTCCGGATCGGTGACGAAGTAGGGTGACAGGTAGCCGCGGTCGAACTGCATGCCTTCCACGGTCTCGAGCGTCGTCTCCAGACCCTTGGCCTCTTCGACCGTGATGACGCCGTCCTTGCCGACCTTCTCCATAGCCTCGGCGATCAGGTTTCCGATCTCCTTGTCGTTGTTCGCGGAGATAGTCCCGACCTGGGCAATCTCCTTCTTGCCGGCGCTGGGAACGGAGATGGACCTGAGCTGCTCGACCACCGCCTCGACGGCGCGATCGATGCCACGCTTCAGCTCCATGGGGTTGGCGCCCGCCGTCACGTTCTTCAGGCCTTCACGAAAGATCGCCTGGGCCAGAATCGTAGCCGTCGTGGTGCCGTCGCCGGCCAGATCGGAGGTCTTGGTGGCGACCTCCTTCACCATCTGGGCGCCCATATTCTCGATCGGATCGCTCAGCTCGATCTCCTTCGCCACGGTGACGCCGTCCTTGGTCACAGTCGGCGACCCGAACTTCTTGTCGATGACGACGTTTCTGCCCTTCGGGCCGAGGGTGACCTTCACCGCCTCGGCAAGCTGATCCACGCCCCGCTTGAGCTTGGAGCGAGCATCGGTGTTGAAGAGAAGCTCTTTAGCTGCCATGTCTGAATCTCCTGATGGATTTCGGGCTGGAAGCGGCGTACCGCATCCACACCCAGGGTCGGTTAGCCGATCTTTGCCAGAACGTCTGAGGCCTTGATGATGATGACCTCATCGCCGCCGAGCTGAAACGGGGTGCCGCTGTACTTACCGTAGATCACGTTGTCGCCGACCTTGAGGTCCATCGGGACCCGAGCACCCTTCTCGACTCGCCCCGGACCCACCGCGATTACTTCGCCCTGGGTCGGCTTTTCCTTGGCAGTGTCGGGGATATACAGACCTCCCCGCATCGTTTCCGCCTCGTCCGAGGGCATGATGACCACCCGGTCCTCGAGCGGCTGGAGCTTCAGGCTGGGCTTAGCCTTGGTAGCAGTTGCCATCTGTGCGACCTCCCACTACGTGAGTTGGTTGACAATTCTAAGTTCTTGAACTTCACTGGGTTGGCACTCAGCGCACGAGAGTGCTAAGAGAGGCAAAGATAAGGGCTGCGCCCCTCATGTCAACCCATTGATCTGGGCTGGACAGCGGGCAATCGCGGTGCCTGCTATCTGTGTCATCCTGGCAGACTTCTGGTGTGGCGGGGCCTTTCGCGCAGACCGATGTGGCCGAGCAGGTCGAAGCGGCGGGCAAGCAGCAGGGTTATCCCATCAGGAGCGGTGCATGCTGTTGTGGACACGAAAGCCACGAATAGCGCTAGCGGACGATGCGCCTGACCCCTACCCATCGCTTGTACCACCAGCGTCCGTAGGGGTCTTCCGCACTCAAGGTGCTCACTTGGACGCCCCTGGTCGCGCTGTGAATGAAGCGACCCTCTCCAAGGTAGAGTCCCACATGCGTCACCTGCCCGCCCCGGTTGGAAAAGGTCAGGATATCAGCGGGGGCAAGTCGCTTCAGCTCCCGGTCGATCTTCCTGCCCTCGCGCGCCTGGTCCGTGCTGCGGCGCGGCAGGGCGATGCCATGCTTCCGGTAGGCATACTGAATCAGGCCTGAACAATCGAACCCGTCACCATCGGTCCCGGTGCCCCCGTACGTATAGGGACGCCCCATCACTTCCGTCGCAGTTGCAATTATCGAATCGGCCAACGTCTCCGGCCTCCGCTGTAGACCGGCAGCGGACCTCGAGGAGCTCGTGACGGTCTCGGGCGGAAGCAGTGTTCCGGACGCCGGAACCGGCGGCCGCGCGCGTTCTGGAGGAGGCGCGCCCCGACCGCGGTGGAAGGCCAGCCCGAGAGCCAGCTCCACCCCTTGCTCCCCGGTGAGCGAGACCCCCCGCCATCGTCCTTCGGCCCCAATGGACATGAACGATACCGGGAACAGGTCGTATCCCACGCCGGCTGACCACGAGCCCCAGAGATCGGAGAAATCGTTGGAGCTCTCCGAGCCGAGCCCACCACTCAGGCCGGCTACCAGATAGGGACCCTGGCCACCGGAGCGAAACGCGGTGAGATCGGTCCCGAGGCCTGCGAGCATGCCCAATCCCCCCACCCGCCGAAGGACATCACCGTGCAGCTGTACCCTGAAGACGCCGCCGAGCGGGCGCGTCACTCCAAGCCGATAAGACGTCCACTCGGTCGAGTCGAAGAGCCGTCCGATGTTGACCTCGGCTTCCTGCGCTTGCAGATGCTGGGCTCGCCCCCACGCAGCCAACGCCAACGCAAGCGTCACCGCAACCCGGCAACGACCGGTCTGTCGGCCGATCAAGGCACAGCTCCAGAGCGCTCCCGCACCGGTCGCCCGCTTCGGAGGTCCACCCGGTAGGAGTCTCCCGGAGCGCAGTGAGTCCAGAGCGTGGCTCTCATAGTCGAGTCGTTGACGAGAACCGGAGGGGAACCGGTATACAAGAGAGGGACCTGCACCCGCCGGCCACCCTGGCGAATCTCGACCCCGCGTTCCACACATCGTTGGCCGTCAGCACCCGCCGATACCCGCGCCAGCGTGAACCAGATCTCTGTCCCCGCAGGGCTTGTCAGCACCAGGGAATCAGAGGGCAGAGTAGCGGCGACAGTATCGGCGGCCGCGGGCGCTTCGGCCTTCGATCCTCCACAGGCGAGAAGCGCGGCGAGTGCAAGGTGCCAGGGCCTGCTGTGCGTCAAGTACGACCCGCGGGATCGGAATGCGACGGCTCCGGCGGGGCTTCGTCAAGCGTCGTGGCTTCGTCGATGGCCGCGACGATATCCGTGGTGTCGGGCGTTCCGTCCGCCGTCACCGCCAGCACCTCACGGATCTCGGGCGAGCGCCGGAGGAAACGCAGCCAGCCAATAAGGCAGGCGAAACCCGCCAGCCCTCCACACACCGCGGTAACGATCACTCCCCGAACGGGATCCTCCAGCTTCAGGGCCAGCAGCGCACCAGCCACCGCCCCAAAAAAAGAAGCTGCCCACGCCAGAAACGGCGTGAGCAGCCACCCGAAGATGCGAAAGAGAAGACGGACCCATCGCATCGCTTAGGGGTGACGCTTCCCCATGGCCGAGAGAGCGGTTGCCAGGGCGAGCCCCGGCAGGAACGCGACCCCGAAGGTGGCCAACGTCCAGCGTGCTCCCGGGAACCCGAGCAGAACGGCACCTGCCGCCAGGACGACCGCGGCGCCCACGGCTGTCAGGAAGCCCGCGAGCGGCGCTGGTCGGCCCTCCCTCACGGTCTGGTTGGCGAGGATCCAGGCACCCATCCACGGTATGAACGTGCCCACCATCCACCACACCGGGTGGTACCACCAGTTGCTCCCACCCCCGACCTCATACCAGCGGTGACTGTAGGTGCCGATGTTCTGCAGCAACGCGACATCCACCAGGAGGAAAACTCCCGCGGCTGCCAGACCGATTCCCGCCGCGCCCGCAATCCCCTCGATGGTCCGCGGCCTGGTCCAGAGTCCCGGCAGCATGCTGACGGCGGCGAGACCAAGGAGCAGAATGATGCCCCCGACAACCAGCTCCGCTACCCCGCCGAGAAACCGCAAGGCCAGCGAGAACAACAAGACCAGGATGCCCTCGAGCAGGCCCAGTTTGACGGCACCCTGCACGATCATCGGGACTCTGGTAAGATCGTACTCGCCTTTCAGTTCTGCCGTCGAAGTCATGCAATCTCCCGAGAGGATGTGAATTCCCAAGTATACCGGAACGCAGGTTCGAGGGCCAAGGGCCCGGCTCAGGTACCCCAGGCCAGCACCACGGCTAGATCGGTGAGCGCCCAGGCGCCGAGCGCCTGGTACATTCCCCACTGGTGATCCCGTTCTCTCATCCGGCGGTATCGCCGAAGCCAGGAGGTCAAGAGCATTCCCCACACCAATGCGCACACAGCAAGTGCCGCCCAGCGACCGACGTCTCGCGGTCCCCACCCTGTTCGCAGGCCGGCCAGAGCAAGCAAGGCAAATGCCGCCGCGGCCGCGCCGAGGGAGACGAACAGGCTCCTCCGCACCCCAAGCATCAGCGCAAGTGTTCGATCGCCGCGGCGACGATCCTCCTCGAGCTGATAGATCTGGGTTAGCGGATAGAGCGCCGCAAACAGGGGGCAGAAGGCCAGCAAGACCAACCCACGCGCCGGGTCCAGCGGAACGCCGGTGGCGGCCCAGCCGGCATACGGCGTCAGCGTTCCGAAGCCCAGCATGTTGATCACCCAGTCGGCTCCGGGCACTGCCTTCAGGCGAAACGGGGGCGCTGAGTACAGTACCGAAAGTCCCAGGCAGACAGAATACGAGGCTAGGTACCCCGCGGTGAGGCCCCATGCCCCGAGCAAGCCCAACGCCATGAGGCAGAAGCCAAAACTCGCCAGGTGGGCGGGCGGCGGTGGAGGTTGCCGGAGATAGGCGATGTCGCCTTCGTCGCGGTCAAACGCGCTGTTGAAGGCCAGCGTACCGCCGTTGAGACAAACGACCCAGAGGCCGAGGCCGAGCAGCGCGGACCCGAGTCGTTCCCCGCGCTGAGCGCCGTCGAGACCGACCGCGAGTATGTAGCCAACCAGGGTATGCGCGGCCATGATCGGCCACTCGGCCGGCCGGGTATGGAGCAGATAGTCGAAGCGGGAGCCGAGCAGGCGGTACCCTGCCCCGCGCACCCATGTCACCACTCGAGACCGAGATGACCGGCGGCGATGCGCAGCCCGCGCAGGGTAAGATCGGGATCGGTCAGCTCGATGGCCGCGGTCAGCGGCGCGATGACGCCGGCGAGCCCACCGGTGGCGACCACCCGAGGCTTCCGTCCGCCGGGCCATTCCGCGGTGATCCGGCGAACCATTCCATCCACCGCATCCGCGGCGCCAAAGAGAACCCCGGCCTGGATGCACTCCTCCGTTCGGCGGCCGATCACTCGGCTGGGAGCCTTGAGCTCGGTGGCGGGCAGCTTGGCCGCACGGCGGGTGAGCTGGTCAGCAGAGGTACGGAGGCCCGGCATGATCGCTCCGCCGATGAACCGGGAGTCGGCCGTAACGCAGTCGAAGGTAGTGGCCGTGCCGAAGTCGACGACGAGGCTGTCGGCCGCAAAGAGGTCGATAGCGGCAAGGACGTTCACGATCCGGTCGGCGCCAACGGTTAACGGCTCGTCCACGTCCAGGATAACGGGCAGTGGCGACCGGGCATCCACCGCCACGCCGGTGCACCCGGTAGATAGCGCTACACCCTCGACGACACTCTGGGTCGTGGCCGGCGCCACCGAGGCAAAGCAGACGGCCCGAACCTCGTTAGGCGAGTGGCCTGCCTGCACCAGAAAGCCCCCGATCGCGCTACTCCACTCGTCCGGGGTTCGGTCCGGATTGGTAGTCAGACGCCAGTGGGCGTCCAGATCGCGACCCCGGAAGAGGCCGACGGTGATCTCGGTGTTCCCGATATCCAGGGTCAGCAGCATGAGCGAAGTTACCGGCTATGGGAGGCGGCGGCCAATTCTACGGTGCCGCTTCGCAGCGACACGTCCGATCCCGAGGCGGTTCGCACCAGCAACGCGCCATCCTCGCCCACACCGGTCACCCTTCCCTCGGCCGGCTCACGGATGGTGCGGCCTCGGAGCCAATCCCGGCGGGCGAACCGATCCAGCTCCGCTGGCGAGAGCCGGCCCGTACCGAGGTCGAGTGCCCGGAGAGCCGCAAGAATGGGATTGGCAACCTCCTCCAGGGAGATTCCGGGATTCAGCTCAGAGAGCGACACGGCGACGCTGCCGAGCTCGGCCGGAGTGCTGTTCCGGACGTTCATCCCGACGCCAACAGCCACCCATCCAAGTGCGTCGCCCTGCCAGCGGGCCTCACACAGCACCCCTCCAAGCTTCCGACCCTCGAGGATGAGGTCGTTTGGCCACTTGAGCTGCACCGGCTTCGGCACCCGGGCCTGGATGGCTTCGGCCACCGCAAGTCCTACCCGGAGACTGATTACTTCGATCCCCTCTACCACTGGCGGCTGGAACAGAACGCTCAACCACAAGCCTCCAACCGGCGAGTGCCATGTCCGTCCACGCGAGCCTCGTCCCTCGAGCTGCTCCCCGGCCATCACCGCGGTTCCCGGGACGGCGCCGTCCGCCGCGAGCTGATGGATGACGTCCATCGTAGAGCTGACCCGGTCGTAGTAGTGCAGTCGCATCACCGGCAACACATCCATGCTGGGAGCTTCGTCGCGGCGGCGTGGGGCCTCGCCTCCGGACAAAAGCACGCAGTGCCTTCGCAGCACCCACCGGGCTCGCTAACCAAGCTCCACACGGCGAGCAATGGGCTAGCCTCTGGTCAACAGTAAGATCGCACCGAATCCGATGCGGTACCATGCGAAAACACGGAAGCTGTGCCCCGACACGTAGGACAAGAACGCCTTGACCACGACCAACGCCGATACGAAGGAGACGATGAAACCGACGGCAAACAGCGGGATGTCACTCATCGCAAGCACTGACCAGCTCTTCAGCAGATCGTACAGCGTCGCGGCGAACATGACGGGAATCGCCAGGAAAAAGGAGAATTCGGTGGCTGCGATCCGTGACAGGCCCAGGCTGTAGCCCCCCATGATGGTAGCGCCCGACCGCGACACTCCTGGGATCAGCGAGAGCACCTGGGCGAGGCCGATCCCGAGCGCGGTTCGGCCCGGAACCTCGCTCACGTCCCGTACTCTCGGGGCGGGCGCCAACCGCTCGATGAGCAGGATGAGCACTCCTCCGACCACGAGCGCCATGGCGACCACCGTGGGATTGAACAGCCGATCCTTGATCCAGCTGTGGAAGAGAAAGCCAACGATCGCGGCCGGGAGAAACGCGATGATGAGGTTGAGCACAAATCGGCGGCTGCTGGGATCCTGCCGGGCCGCGGCTACCGTGCGCCGGAGCCGGGCTCGGTAGAGCCAGACAATTGCCAGGATGGCGCCCAACTGAATGAAGACGTCGAAGGTCTTGGCCCGCTCGTCCACCAGGCCGAGCCAATCGCTCACCACGATGAGATGCCCGGTAGACGAGACCGGGATGAACTCTGTCGCCCCTTCCACCAGACCGAGTATGGCGCCTTTCAGCAGGAGCTCAGGCGACACGGATCCGCCTCAAGCGAGCACTTCCTGATAATACGCCTCGTACATCGGGACGATCCGGTCGGCCGAGAACTGCTCTGCCTTGGCGATGGCCGCCGCCCGCATGGCAGCATGACGTTCGGGATCGCGCAGCAGCTCGACTGCCAGGCGCCCCATCGCCTCCACCGAGCCCACCGGCTCGAGGATTCCGTTGACCCTGTCGTCAATCACCTCGGGCAACCCTCCGGCCCGGCTGGCGATCACCGGCGATCCGCAGGCCATCGCCTCCAGCGCGGCCAGGCCGAATGACTCGGTCTGTGACGGCAGGATGAAGAGGTCGCTGGCCTGAAGCAGTGAGGCCACGGAATCCAGCCGGCCGAGAAAGCGGACATCGTCGGTCACGGCGAGGTCGCGGGCCTCGTTCTCCGCGTCCATCCGCTCGGGTCCATCCCCGATCATCACCAGCGTCGCTGGCATGGCTCGGCGGATCCGGGCGAACACCCGTATCACATCCTTCACCCGCTTCACCTCGCGGAAGTTGGAGATGTGGGTAATCACCTTATGATCCTCAGGCGCCACTGTTCCCCGACATCCGGGATCGCCAGGACGATACTCCTTGAGATTGACGAAGTTGGGGACCACCCGGATATCACAGCTTCCGCAGCCGAAGGCCCGATAGGTCTCGTCCCGGAGGTAGTTCGAGACGGCGGTGACGCCGTCGGAACGCTCGATCGAAAACTTGGTGATGGCGTAGAAGCTTGCCTCCTGCCCCACCAACGTGATGTCGGTGCCGTGCAGGGTGGTGATCACCCGGAGCGACCGCTCGCCCTTCAGCATCTCGCGGGCCAGGTAGGCCGTCGTGGCGTGGGGGATCGCGTAATGCACGTGCAGGAGGTCGAGCTCTTCACGCAGCACCACTTCGTGCTGCTTCGAGGCCAGTGCCAGGGTGTAGGGGAAATGATCGAAGAGAGGATAGCGCCCCATCCGGGTCTCGACCTGATGGAAGAAGACCCGCTCGCTGTATCCCCGGAGCCGGAAAGGCGAGTCGTAGGTGATGAAGTGCACCTCGTGGCCACGGCGGGCGAGCTCGAGTCCCAGCTCGGTGGCCACGGCGCCTGAGCCGCCGTAGGTGGGATAGCAGGTGATGCCGATTTTCATAGTGAGCTGGGAGCTAGGAGCTGGGAGCTTGGTGTCTGAAGCCGCGGAGCTCACCGCCAAATATTTTGTGCATCATGACCTCATCCCTCCGGCACGGTTAGACCTGACTCTAGCTCCCAGCTCCTAGCTCTCAGCTCGCTCCCACAACGCAGCTATCTCCGCCGCCAGCTTCTCAGGAGGCCGGGTAGCGTCCAGCGTGATCACTCGCCCTGCCAGCTGATGGCGAAACCAGGTCTCCTGCCGTTTGGCATATTGCCGCGTGCCTACCGCGATCGCCCCGGCCACGGACTCACGCGGTCGCAGGCCATGGAGATACTCGACGGCCTCCCGAATGCCGATCCCGTCCAGACCGGGGGTCTTGGGCCCGTGCCCCTCGGTCAGCACCGACGCGACCTCCTCGATCAGCCCTCGCCGCACCATCTCCTCGGCTCGCCGGGCGATCCGCTGGTGCAGCACCGGCCGGGGCACGGTGAGAACAATGTACCATGGGTCCAGTGATCCCTGGGCGCTCGCCGCCTGCTGCCAGTAGGAGAGTGGTCGCCCACTCAGGAGGGCCACTTCGATCGCCCGGGCCGCCCGCTGCCGGCCGCCACCCCGGAAGCCGGGGTCGAGTCGCGCCGCCCACCGAAGCAGCTCGATGGCCTCCAGCCGGGCGGTCCACGCATCGAGTGATCGCCGCCGAGCGACATCCAGCACGGGCTCGGCAAAGAGTCCCTCGGCCAGGGCCCGGACGTAGAGCCCGGTGCCGCCGACCACCACCGGCAGCTTGCCCCGGCTCCGGATCTCATCCAGCCAGCACACGCCATCCCGGGCAAAATGACCGGCGCTGTATCGCGCACCGGGATCGACCAGATCGACCCCATGGTGCGGAACCCTGGCTCGTTCCTTCCGGCTGGGCTTGGCAGTACCGATATCCAGGCGGCGGTATACCTGGCGGGAGTCGGCTGAAATGACTTCGAGAGGCCAATGCGCCGCGAGCGCCATCACAACAGCGGTCTTGCCGACGGCGGTGGGTCCGACCAGCACCGGCACCCTAGCGCCGGCCAAACCGGCGCTCCAACTCCTCTCGGGGAAGCTGCACGATCGTCGAGCGGCCGTGCACATCGTGCGGCGGCAGGTCGGTAGCAAACAGGCGAAGGAGCAGCTCGCGCATCTCGCGCTGATCGAGACGCTGCCCCGCCTTGACCGCCGCGCGGCAGGCGTAGGTCGCGGCGAATCGCTCCAATCGGTTGGCCCATCCGCCGAACCGGCCGCGAGCGAGGTCGGCGATCATCTCGCGGAAGCAGGCCGCCGCGTCGAAGCGCGGATGGGGCGTGGGGACGGCGTGCACCACCACCGCACGCCCGCCGAAGGCGTCGGCCTCGAACCCGACTCGCCGCAGCTCCTCGCCATGCGACTCGAAGGCGTCGAGCTCCTCATCGGTCAAATCCAGCGTGAGTGGCAGCAGGAGCCGTTGGGCCGGCGCCCCCACACCGCGGAGCTGAACCATGACGGCTTCGTAGAGCACCCGTTCGTGGGCGGAATGCTGATCCACGATGATCACGCCATCGGGACCCTCGTACACGATGTAGCTGTCGAACACCTGGACCAGCGGGACGTCGAAGCCAGCCTGCGGCTGGACTCCCTCGCTGCCCGGGAGCCTCGGAGCATCCGGAGCGAACAGCTGGTCTGAGTCGAGCAGCGACCCGAACGAACCGGATAGCTGTCCGCCGCCACCGACCACTGGCAGTGGTCGCCAATCGCCCACGGGTGCGGCCGCCACCAATGCGCCAAGGGCGGAGCGAACCGCTTCCTCCACCGAGCGTTCCACGCCTATGCGGTCACGAAAGCGAACCTCGAGCTTGGCAGGATGGACGTTGACATCGACGTCTTCGGCCGGAACCTGAATGCGCAGATAGATGGAGGGACGGTCACCGGGATGGATCGCGGCACGGTAGCCGGCCTCGGCCGCCCGCACGAGGAAGGGATCCTTGAAGGGACGCCCGTTGACGAAGAGCTGGGTCCGTCGGCCGGTCGGCTGGGCATCGCCCGGCCGCTGCACGTAGCCGTCGACCCGGAACGCACCGGCGGCGTATTCCACCGGCACCAGGGTGCCCGCAAGGTCCCGGCCCCAGACCGACGCGAGCCGCTCGGTCGGATCCTGGCCGGCGGGCACCGCGAGCCGGCAAGTGCCGTCAACGTGTAGCTCGAAGCCGGACTCAGAGTGGGCCAGGGCGAGCGTAGAGACGGCCTCGTGCGCCGCACGGGTCTCACTCGCCGCTGAACGTAGAAACTTGCGCCGGGCCGGGGTATTGAAGAAGAGACCTCGGATCGTGACGCTGGTTCCCCGCTGTCGTGCGGCGGGGGCGACGCGCTCCAGTCGTCCCCCCACGACGGTGAGCTCCGACCCCTCGCCTTCGCCGTCGTGAGTGATCAGCGCGAGACGGGATACCGATGCGATGGCGGGAAGTGCTTCACCTCGAAAACCGAACGTCGCAACCCCCACCAGGTCCGCCGCGCTACGAACCTTGCTCGTGGCATGCCGGTCGAGGGCCAGCACGGCGTCCTCCCGTCCCATGCCGCTGCCATCATCACTGACCTCGATCAGGACCTTGCCGCCGTTTTCCAGCTCCACCCGCACGTGACGGGCTCCGGCGTCGAGGGAGTTCTCGACCAGCTCCTTAACCACGGACGCGGGCCGCTCGACCACCTCGCCGGCCGCGATCTGATCGGCGACAGCATCGGGCAGAATTGCAATGCGGCGGGACATCGGGGAAATCTATCCCCCGATCGTAGCGATGGCGTCCGCGGCCACCCACCCTTCTCGGGAGCCCGCCACGCGCACCAGCACCCAGCCTCGATCGCTTTTCAGAATCTGCACCGCCCCTCCAGCCTCGACCGGTCCCAGCGCCGGTGCGCGCCCGTGAGGCGAGAGCCGAAGCGTGGTTTGATCGAGTACGATGCCGATCGGACGCCGGTACCAGGTGCGCAGACCGAAACCCGCGGCCGTGGTTGCGGCCGAGAATGCGAGCAGGACGGCCCAGCGATCGCGCTGCCGCGGCCGCAACACCCATGCAATCCAGCCTGCCAGCCACCCCAATCCCCCGAGGAGCAAGAGCTCATCGGGAGTCACCGGAGGAGACCAGGTCCACCGTGCGGAAGCGGCATCGGGTGCCGGTGTGAGCCGAAGCGCGCGACGGATGGTGGGCTCGCGAGGCTCCAGCCGCCTGGCCCGCTGCCAGGCCGCGGCCGCGTGACCGGTCGCGCCCAGCCGGTAGTGGGCGGCACCGAGATCGTACCAGTGAGCCGCGACGGTGGGCTCGAGCTCGGCCCTCCGCGCGAACCCCTCTGCCGCCGCGCGAAGCGAGCCACTCTCATACAGCTGCTCGGGCGGAGGAGACTGCGCCGCGAGGCTCCCCGCGACCAAACCGAGAACCAGTCCGGCAACCACGCTCCGGCCCCGCCAGCCTCGGAGTGAGCCGCCGAGCCGGTCCATCAATTCCTGTACTTCGGCGACCAGAGCGGCGTCCTCCTCGGAGATCTCGCCCGGACCGTACCGCCGGGCCAGCAGCTGCTCTCGTGCCGCGGCCAGCCTCCATGCGGTATCGGCATCACCCCCCGCCGCCCGGACCGCGGCAGCGAGTCCGGTTCGCGAGCGATGGTCCGGGTCCGGCACCAGGCTCCGCACGACCGCATCGAGGACCTCCTCCGCGCCGCGGAGCCCTGCGGCCGGCGGCACGACGCGCCGACGACGACGGGGCCGCCAGCCGCGGCCAAACACGGCGAGTGGAGGCAGCAACAGAAGCGCCACCCACCCCCAATCCGGAATCGCCTGGGCCACACGTCGAGTGAACGCCGGCGACCCGCTCGGCAAGAGCGCAGGGGGTAATGCCGCCGAGCTGGCTGACTCACCGCCCCTCGCCACCGGCAGCGAGGCGGCCCCGGTACCGGCCGAGCGATACGCCCCCGCGGCCAAGTCGTAATAGGAGTAACTGAGCGCCGGCAGGGTGAGCGGACCTATTGAATCCGGCACCACCAGGTACCTGAAGCTCTTAACACCGCCAACCTGGCCGTCAACCGTGGCGACCTGTTCATCAACCCGGTCCGCGTAAGCCCGGGCAGTCCGAGGCCATCGGATCGCGGGAGGCGGCCAGAGCGCGGAGTTCCCGGCCCCGGACAGCATCACCTCGACAGCCACGCCCTCGCCCGGGTGAGCGGTAGGAGGCGTGACCCGGCGCTCGACCCGCAGTCCCGAGCCTACCGCACCGTTGAAGTCAGCCGGACGGCCCTCGGTCGGAAGCGGTCGCACGGTCAGGGTCTCGGGCAGGCTCGTCAGCGCGAAGCGCTCCTCCTGGCTGAAGAACTGGAGGGCTAGCGGCGTACTGTACTTCAACATGGCGCGGGGCACCGCGATGGTTCCGGCCACCAGAGGGAAGACCACCTGATGGGCGACAAACAGATCATACGCGACCCCGCCGATGTTGCGGGTGACGGCAATGCCGGACGGCGCCGCCTGGGGATAGCTCCACACGCCGTCGATCACCGGCGGCTGCAGCGTCGGCGGGCGGCGAAGCTGCATGCGCAGGTCGCGCGGAAACCAGGCCGCGGTAACGACGTCAACCTGCTCGCCCACCCGAACCGTGTCGGCCGATAGCACCAGGGCTACGGCGGCTTTGCCTCGGGGCGGCGGGGGAGTGCGCTCCAGCAAACTTCGGAGCCTGGGGTTGAGCGCCGTGGCGGCCACGGCGGGGCTCGGCTCGACCTCGACGACAATGGCTGCCGCCTCCGTCATCTCGTGTCCCTGGGTGGCGCGCGCGGGGCCAACCTGCCAGCGACCCGGGCGCAATGCCCTGAGGCGTATCTCAAGGATCGTGGTGCGGATCGCTCGGGCCGAAAGGGAGACCTCGGTCCGCTCGCTGCGGGAGACGATCTCGAACCCGTTCAAGGGCGCCAAGGTCAAACGCATCGGCTCCGAGGACTGGCTCACCGCGCGGGCGGTGTACACCAGCTCGTCCCCCACCGCCACCTTATCGTGATCGACCGACACATGGAGCTCAGGCGGCCCCAGGTGCAGAAGCACAAGCAGGATGAGGGCGATCACCAGTCCTTCACTCCACCACCGGAGCTGCCTTTGAGCCGGCGCTGCTGGTCCGAGCGGGTCTCCCGCTCCCGACGCTCCATCGAGTTCAGGATCTGTTCTGCCTGGCTTCGGCTGAGCTCCTGGTCCTGGGGCTCGGGCCGCGCGGGCTCCGGCGATTGTGAGCCGCCGCCGCCGCCGCCCGCAGGCGGCTTACCACCTCCGCCACCTCCGCCTCCCGATGGCGGCGGCTGGCGGCGCAGGGTCAGCTCAAGATTCCATTTGGCGCGGGCCGAGGAGGGTTGCAGCAGCAATGCTTCACGAAGCCGCTCGGCGGCCTGATCGAGATGCTCATTCCGCTTGGCGGTATCGGCCGCCGCCGCGAGGAGGCCGGCTACGCCCAGATTGTAAAGTGCGCGGTACCTGAGGTCCGGATCGAGTGACTTGGCCGCTTCGGTCAAGGCGCCCTGGGCAATCTCGAACCGCTGGGCATCCAGGGCTGCCGTGCCTGCGTTATAGAAGGCGGTGTCGCGTGCGCTGCCCTGTGCCTCCTTCAGAAACTCCGCCGCGGCTCCGGCGGGATCGCCTGCGTCCATTGCGCGGTAGCCGGTCGTCGGGCGCTGCGCCGCGGCGGAGTTGGATAGCAGCAGGAGCCCGGCGAAGCTGACCAACGCCGGCCCCGGCCGGGCGATGGTGTAGCCCAACAGCATGATGCCAGCCGCCAGCACCGGAATCCACGCCCGCGGCACCAGATCGTTGGTTCGAGTGTCCGAAGTGGGACTTCGCTTCATGGCAGCCACGACGTCGCGCACTGCTCCGGCCTGGTCCGGTAGCTCGCTAGGAACCAGCGTCCCCTCAGCCGCCTCCACCACGGCGCGCAATACATCATCTCGTCTCTGAGTCCGGACCACATTTCCCGCCTCGTCCTGCTTGTATTCCAGTAAGGTGCCCGCCGAGTCCCGGAGCGGTATTCGAGTCGGCAGCGCCCGCCCCTGGGCCACCACGATCAGGCGCACGCCCTCGTCCTTGAGCGTTTCGGCCGCCGCGATCGCCTCCGGCAGCGTGTCGTGCGCTTCGCCATCGGTGAAGAGCACCAGCACCCGATCGGCGGCGTCGGTGGCGGCCCCGAGAAGCTGGGCACCCTGGGTGAGAACCGCGGCGAGGCTGGTACCTCCTTCGCTGGCGAGATCGGGATCCAGCGCATCGAGGTACATCCGGATGGCCCCGCCATCCACCGTGAGTGGCGCGAGGATGTAACTCCGGCCGGCAAACGCGATCATACCCAGCCGATCGCCCTCGAGATCCTGAATCAGCCGGCGTGCCTCCCGGGAGGCGCGCAGCAGCCGGCTCGGTGCCACGTCCTCCGCCAGCATCGATCGGCTGATATCCATGGCGAAGACCAGACTGAGCGCTCGGGTCTCGGTCTTCACCTCGGTGCGACCGGAGCGCGGTCCTGCCAGGCCGATTCCAGCCAGGAGCACCGCCACACCGATAACCGCCGGAGCCCAGCCTCCGCGGGCGCGGGCAATCCGGGCGAGCGAGGGAGACCACCGCCGGGCCAATTGCACCCGGCGTCGGCGCGCGAGCCAGGCCGCGCATCCGAACGCCACCGCAAGCACCGGAGCAAGAAAGAGAACCAGCGGAGAATCGAAGGTCATGGAACCCGCACCACCAGAGTCGAGGCGAGTAGAAGCTCCAGGGCCAGCGCACCGAGGCCCAGCAGGATCAGGGGCCGGGTGGTCTCGTCGTATCGGGTGTAGCGGGTAATCTGGATCGGCGTCTTCTCCAACGCATCGATCTGGCGGAAGATCCGGCTCAGTGCCTCGCTGTCCTTGGCCCTGAAGTACCGTCCGCCGGTCTTCTGCGCGATCTCCTGGAGCAGCGGCTCGTCGATGCGCACGGGCAGCAGCTCGTAGCGGAAACCCCCGAGCCCGCGGCCGGTAGGAATGGGTGCCTCACCGATCGTCCCCACGCCTATGGTATATACCTTGATGCCGAACGCCGCGGCCGTGGCCGCCGCGGTTCGGGGATCGATCAAGCCCTTGTTGTTCTCGCCGTCGGTCAGCAGCAGGATCACCTTCGACTTGTCAGGTGCGCGCCGGAGCCGGTTCACGGCGGTGGCCAGACCGCTGCCGATCGCGGTGCCGTCTTCCAGGCTGCCGATCTTCAGGTCCATGACCGCTTGTTCGATCACGGGGTAGTCCAGGGTTACCGGTACCTGGGTGAGCGCCTCGCCGGCAAAGGCTACCAGTCCGATCCGGTCGGCGCTTCGGCCGCGGATGAATCCGACTGCCTGCCGTTTGGCCACTTCCAGACGATTGGATGGAGCGAAGTCTTCTGCCAGCATGCTGCTGGAGATATCGATGGTGATGACGATCGCGATTCCTTCCTGCTTCACCTCCACCGTGTCGCCGCCGATCCGAGGGCCGGCGGCCGCCACGACGAGCCCGGTCAACGCCAGCGCGCGAAGCGCCGGTGGAAGCATCACCCACCACCGCCGCCTCACCGCTTCGGCCGGAAGGGTGACGTCGCTGTACTTGGCCGCGGGAACCACACCCTTGCGGCGCCGCCACCACCAGAAGGCGAGAGCGAGCAGGAGCAATACCAGGAGCCAGGGGCGGGCGAAGCTCACGCGGCCTCCCGCAGCAGGCGGTCGCGCATCTCGGTCGTCGCCTGTGAGAGCCTCAGCGCCTCAGAGGAGGGCACCAGGCCAAAGCGCACATCATCCAGCGCCCGAAGCAGCTCACCCAGTTCTCGTAGCGGCCACTCCGGCCGCGCAGCGGCGATCTCGGCCAAAACCCGCTCGGTGTCCAGGCCCGGATGCGCCGAAGCCACGCGTTGCTCCATCGCAGCCCGAAGACGGGCGGTGGCGACGTTCGCGACGGCGCGGTATTCGCCCGCATCGGCCCAACGGGCCAGCGGAGCCGTGAGCGCTTCGGGCCGGAGTGGAGGCGTGGTCGTACGAGCCGGCTTGCCCCGCCTGCGCCACCAGAGGTGAAGTGGCAGAAGCAGAATCGCAGCCACCAGCCAGAGACCGAGAACCGGGAACAGGCTGACCACTCTGCGGGTAACAAGACTGGCCCGAGGCTGGGGCGACAGGGAATCCGGCGATACCCGAGGCAGGACACTCCGAACCTCAACGTTCACCCGCGCCGTTGGAAGCGAATCCACCGTCCCGCCAGGCCCAAGTAGCAGCGGTCCGGGAGGGTCGATGGTGTGTTGCCCCGGCCGCCAGAGCACCACGGGGTACGTGATCCTGGCCGAGTCTCCGGTCATGACCACCTTGCCGCGTCCCAGCAGCTCGATCGGGTCGGCGGGCTCCCAGTCGGTGGCTCGGACAGCGTAGCCGGCAGGAACTCCCACCGTTCGGCTGAGCCACACGGTGTCGCCGACAGTCGGTGTGCTGCCCTGCAGCATGAGGCTCACTGCCAGCAGCGCGATCACGCGCGATTGATCCGGCGGGCGCGCCGGGCAAAGGCGCGGCGCAACGGGATGGCGTAATCCCTGCCGGTCTCCAGCCTGACGTGGTCGGCTCCCGACGCGGCGAGAGCCCGGGCTCTATCCTCCCTGCGACGCTCAGCCAGCAACGCGACCCGGGCCCGCACTTCCCTGCTCCCGGTATCCACCAGCACCCGGCGTTCGGACTCGGCATCCACGATCTCGATCCATCCCGACTCCGGCAGGTGGTGCTCCCGGGGATCGTCCACCGTGATGGCTACCACGTCGTGACGCGCGCCGAGCCGGCGGAGCGGGCGCTCCCATCCTTCGGCGATAAAATCGGAGAGCACCACGACGATGCTCCGATGCCGAAGCACCCGGCTGGCGTAGGAGAGACTGGCCCCCAGATTGGTGCGCCGGCCCGAGGGCTGAAATGCCACCAGGTCGCGGATCACCCGAAGCGCATGGCGGCGGCCCTTTCGCGGCGGGATCACCCGCTCGACTGTGTCGGAGAAGAGCAACGCTCCCACCCGGTCATTATGGTGCGCCGCGGCGAGTGCCAGGACGGCCGCGATCTCCACTGAGAGCGCGGCCTTGGTCACCGGCTCACCGAAGCGTGTCGATCCGGACTGATCCACCACCAGCATGACGGTGAGCTCCCGCTCCTCGGTGAAGGTCTTCACATAGGGACTGGCCAGGCGGGCCGACACGTTCCAGTCGATAGAGCGGAAGTCGTCGCCGTGTTCGTAGGCCCGAACCTCGGCGAACTCCATTCCCTGCCCGCGAAAGACGGACCGATACTCACCCGCGAAGAGCGAGCCCACCAGGCCCCGGGTTCGGAGCTCGATCGCCTTGACTTGCTTCAGGATTTCGGGGGAGATGGGCATGGTCAGTCGGGAGTCACGAGTCGGGAGTCAGGAGTCACTTGGGCTCACGACTCGCGACCGCGATCACGGAACCTTCAACGCACCGAGCACCCGTGTCACCACATCGTCGGTGGACACGTCCTCGGCCTCCGCCTCGAACGTCAGCACGATCCGGTGGCGCAGCACGTCGGGGGCCAGGGCCCGCACATCCTCGGGAACCACGTAGGCCCGCTCGCGCAGGAAGGCGTGCGCTCGCGCCGCCTGTGCCAGAGCAATGGACGCGCGAGGTGATCCGCCGAACGCGACCAGGGGCTTGAGGTCGTTGAGGCCTACCAGCCCCGGATCGCGCGTGGCGCGGATGAGATCGACGATGTAATCCACCACCTTCTGGTCCATGTAGAGCCCGGCAATCGCCTTGCGAGCCGCCAGGATGTCGTCGGGGTCCAGCAGGCGCTCGACGGCAATCTCCTGGCCACCGCTCATCCGCAGCAGAATCTCTTTCTCCTCGTCTCGGGTGGGATAGCCGACTCGCACCTTCAGCATGAAGCGGTCGAGCTGCGCCTCGGGAAGCGGATAGGTGCCCTCGCTCTCGATCGGGTTCTGCGTGGCGAGCACCATGAAAGGCTCCTGCAGCGGATAGGTCGCACCGCCGATGGTCACCTGATGCTCCTGCATCGCCTCTAGCAACGCCGCCTGGACCTTGGCCGGCGCCCGATTGATCTCGTCGGCCAGGATGATCTGGGCGAACAGCGGTCCTTTCTTGACGTGAAACTCCTGGTTCTTCTGGTTGAAGACCATGGTACCGATGACGTCGGCCGGCAGGAGGTCGGGAGTGAACTGAATGCGGGAGAACGAAGCGTGAATGATCTCCGAGAGGGTCTTGACGGCGAGCGTCTTGGCCAGGCCCGGCACGCCCTCCAGCAGGATGTGGCCGCCCGTCAGCAGGCCCACCAGGAGCCGCTCCACCATGGCATCCTGCCCCACGATGCGTCGAGATACTTCCTTCAGAATCCGCTGAACCGGCAGCAGCTCGGCGGGTTTGGGGCTCAGCTTGGTGGCGCTCACTTCGTACTCCTCGATGTGGGACGGGGCCGCTTACCCGACGCCCTCTCGGCGGAACGGGTTTCAGTGCCTTCCGGCGTGAGATGCACCGCCTTGTAGAGCGCGGCCTCCTCCCGCGGTGTCAGCGGCCGGTACCGGCCCGGCGCGAGATCTCCTAACCTGACGGGTCCGTACGAGAGACGCGCCAGCCGCTCGACCTTGAGACCCATGGCCTCGCACCAGCGGCGAACGATCCGGTTACGCCCTTCCTCGAGGGTGAGGTCCAGGATGCTTCGACCGTCCTTGCCTGGTCTGACCCGGACGTCGGTCGGCACCACGGCCCTGCCGTCGATGACGGTCTTCTCCCGTGCCAGCGCCGCGATCTCGGCCGTCGGCTTTCCGTGCACCAGGGCGGTGTAGCGGCGGGGGATCCGGTACTTCGGATGGGTCAGACGGTGTACCGCCTCACCGTCGGTGGTCAGGATCAGCAGCCCAGTGGTCATGACGTCGAGCCGGCCCACGTAGGTGAGAGCGGCGGGATCAGGGATGAAGTCGAGCACCGTGCGGCGTCCCTCCTCATCGTTGGCCGTCGTAACCACACCGAGAGGCTTATGGAACGCGAGCCACCGGCGATCCCGCGTCTTGACCGGCTTTCTGCCGACGGTGATCCGTTGGCGGTCGGGGTCCACTTTCATCCCGAGCGTGGCCGGTTTGCCGTCCACCTTTACCTGGCCATCCTCGATCAGCTTCTCGGCGGCCCGCCGGGATGCCACACCGGCCCGAGCCAGCGCACGCTGGAGCCGCATCTCAGTCATGACTCGGCCTCGACATACGCCGCCGCGTCGTCCTCGCCTTCGGACGTGGGCAGGTGCGGGCGCAGCGCGATGGTGAGCTCCTCGGCCTTGGGAAGCTCGGCCAGGTCCCGCATCCCCAGGAGCTCCAGGAAGAGCGCCGTCGTCCCGTAGAGGAGCGGGCGTCCCAGCGCCTCGCTGCGTCCGACGACTTCGATCAGGCCACGCTCCTGCAGCGATCGCAGCACCCCGCCGGCCGAGACGCCGCGAATCTCCTCGATCGCCACCCGCCCCACCGGCTGCCGGTATGCGATGACCGCCAGCGTCTCCAGCGTGGCGGCGGTGAGCTTCGGAGCGCGCACCGAGAACTGCGCCCGCTCGATGGCCGCCGCGTGCACCGGCCGGGTCAGGACCTGGTACCCGCCGGCGAGCTCCACCAGCTCCACCCCGTGCTGATTGAAGTCGTAGTGCTCCCGGAGCTGCTCCAGCGCTACCCGCACGTCGGCCGCGTTGGCGTCCGGGTCGAGGGTCGCCAGCTCCTCCGCGGTCAGAGGCCGGCCGGCGGAGAAGAGCGCGGCCTCAAGCAGCTGGGCGAGGGGACTCACGGGCGATCACCATCGGGCAAAAGGGAGTGGACTGAACCAGCCGGAGACTTCCGCGCTTGGCCAGCTCCAGCAGGGCCAGCAGAGTCGAGAGCACGTCGACGATCGTGGCTCCCGACCCGAGCGCGTCCAGCCAGCGGATCTCTTCCCGGTCCAGGAGAAGGTCCTCGATCCTGCGAGTGGCCGATTCTACATCCAGCGGCCGGGCCACCACGCGGTGCAGTACCGGCGAGGGGATCCCGGCAATGACCCGGTCGATGGCGGCGAGCAGGTCGAACAGATTGAGCGTCAGCGGCGGAGGCGGCAGCAACGGTGGCGGCGGCAGGTAGCCCCGGGCGAACTGCTCCGCCCGCTTGTCGGCAGCCCGCCCCAGGCAGACCGCGACCTCCCGAATCTGCTGATACTCCAGCAGTCGCCGCACCAGCTCCGCCCGGGGATCTTCCCAGCCATCCTCCTCGGAGCCGCGCGGCAGCAGCATCTGCGCCTTGAGCCGCACCAGCCGGCTCGCCATATCGAGGTAGTCGGCCGCCTGATTGAGGCCCAGCTCGTGCACCGCCTGAAGGAATTGATCGGCGATCCGCGCGATGGGGATGTCGGCTATCTCAAGCTCCTCTTCCCGCAGCAAGTGCAGCAGCAGGTCGAGCGGTCCGGAGAACGCCTCCAGCTCCACCACGAAGCCAGCGCCGAAGGCGGTAGTCGGCACTTCGGGAAGGGTGGCGGTGTCGGTGGCGGTCATGACTGAAAGATGTTCCATCCTTGGCCCACTCGAAACGGGTAGATGACTTGAAGGAGGAGCATCATTCCCTTGTAGGCCGGAGCCAGCAGAAATACCATCACCGGCCGAAACAGAAACATCAGCGCGAATATCGGAAGGTAGCCAAAGCGCTGCAGCCCGCGATACCAAAGGCCGGCCCGAGGGGGGAGCAGATGGTAGAACAGATGCGAGCCATCCAACGGAGGCACGGGTATCAGGTTAAAGAAACAGAGGACCAGATTGAGCCAGATGCCGAAGACCAGCATCCGCTGGGCAGTGTCAAGCACCGGCGCAGCTGCTGTGAAGGACCTTCCGATCTGGCCGAGCAATATGAACACCACCGCCCAGAGGAGGGCCAGGATCAGGTTGGTGATGACCCCCGCGGCCGAGACCAGGATGTCACCCTTGACGTAGCTTCGGTAGTTCGCCGAGTTCACCGGCACCGGCTTCGCCCCTCCGAAGGTGAAGCTGCCACCTGAGGTAAACCAGAGCAGGGCCGGCAAAAGTATGCTCATGAAAGGATCGATGTGTGGCAGCGGATTCAGCGTCACTCGACCAAGACGATATGCCGTGTCGTCACCCTGCCGGAGCGCAACCGCCGCGTGGGCGTACTCATGAGCGCACATAGCGAATACCAGCATGGGGAAGGCCAGTATAAAATCGCCGATTTGTCGATCCAGGGAGTCGCCTCGGTCTGGGGAGCGCCGAAGGTTAAACGTGCCACAAGGGCAAAGTCAAAACCGCGTCCCGCTTGACCTTGCAGCCTCGGTGGCCTATTTTTTCGGGCTCAGCTTCCGGATCGATTCCGGAACAAATTTCTCCGTAACCGAGGTTGCCGTGCCCCGTATCAAGTCCGCTGCCAAGCGTATGCGCCAGGGTCGTGCCCGCGCCATTCACAACCGTACCCATCGAAGCGAGCTCCGGACGGCGCTCAGAAAAGTCCGTGCCGCCACCGGTGCCGAGGCCGCCACCGCCTACGCCGAAGCTGTGAAGCTGCTCGACCGCGCCGCGCAGAAGAGCATCGTCCATAAGAACGCCGCGGCCCGTCAGAAGAGCCGGCTGGCGAAGCTGGTAGCCACCAAGAAGTGAGCGGTAAGCGGTAAGCTGTGAGCGGGGACAACAGGATGAGGGGCGCCAGTTGTGGGGCGCCCCTTTGCGTTGGAGCCCGGAACATGAGAAACAGCTTTATGTCAGGCCCGTAATTGTAGGTGATGTATTCGTTTGCCGCTTACCTCTCACCGCTTACGTTTTTTTCTTCCCGTCCTACACCCCCGCCAGCTCCGCCCCGCAGCGCTCGCAGTACCACTCCGTCGGGCGGTTCAGCGTCCCGCATTCCCCGCACTTGAGTGTCTTGGCGACCCCAGACGCGGCTTTTCCGCCACCGCCGCCGGCCGCCGTTGCGCTGGGCGCCGAGGATTCACGCGGCGCTGTGGTAGTTGTGGTGCCTGAAGGTGTCTCCGGATTGTTGGTCCGGCGGCTCGCGATCCGGGATGGCTCGTCGTCCGACACGGACTTAAGGAAGGCCATCTCGTCCACCGGGCTTGCGGCGGGCTCCGGCTGGCGCGGCTTTGGCGCCGGCGGGGAAGGCTCCGGCTCGTCGGCCACGTGAGTCACCAGGAGTGCCTGCTCGAGAACCTCGGGCCTGGGCGCCGGGCGGGGGGCCGGAGATGATGGGGGCGGTGCCGGGGCGGCGGTAGCGCGGGTACCCGAGATCAGCGCCTGGATTTCCGTCAGCCGGGTGATCTCGCTTCCGATGGCGCGCAGCCGGGAACGCAGCTGCTCGATGCCTCTCTTGCTCTGCTCGCTATGCCGCCGCCACTCGTCCTCACTGTACTCGCCGACAGAGTGCCGCACCTCGGCCTCGGCCAGCGCCTCCTCCGCGGAGCGCCGTTCCCGATCGAGCTCCGCCTGCGAGGCATGCTGCCGCTCGAGCTCTTCGGCAATGGCAGCACTCCGACCCCGCAGCTGTTCCATCACCGACTCCAGCCGGGCCTCGTAGTCCCCCCGCACCCGTTGACGCACTGCGGGTGAGGCCTTGTCGCCAGTCGTGTCGAGGCGCAGGATCCACTCTTCGTACTGCGAGCGTTGCTCCAGAAGCGCTTCGATCGTGACTTCGGTATCCGTGGTCGTTTTGGCCATGGGAAGGGTTCCTCTCATCCGCCCTAAGACGTCGATCGCTCTCGGGTGAGCCAATTCACCCTGCCGAGCGCGCGCGCGAACGTCGATAAATCCTCTAGTGCAAATCTAATTCGGTCGTGGGTTCCCAACAGCCTCTGGGGGCAGGTTCAACGGGCTCGCTGGAACACGACCTGTCCCCGGACGATCGTCACCTCGGACCGGCCGGTGAGCCGCCGCCCAGCGAAAGGCGTGTTCCGGCTCTTCGAAAAGAACTCGGCCGGGTTGACGACCCAGCTGGACTTGGGGTCGGCGATGAGCACGTCGGCGGGCGCACCGGCCGCAAGCGTGCCGCCCGGCAGATTGAAAATACGGGCCGGCATGGTGCTCATCCGGTTCACCAGGTCGGGGAGAGTCATAAGGCCAGACTCCACCAGCTCGCTGATAGCCAGCCCGAGCGCCGTCTCCAGGCCGATGATCCCGTTGGGTGCATTGTCGAACTCCCGCTCCTTGGCATCATAATGATGGGGAGCGTGGTCGGTGCAGATGGCGTCGATGGTGCCATCCCGGAGCGCCTGGCGAATGGCTTCCCGGTCCTCTGGCTCCCGCAGGGGTGGGTTCATCTTCGCGTTGGTGTCGTAGCCCTCGCACCGCTCGTGGGTCAGCGTGAAATGGTGCGGGCACGCCTCGGCGGTGACCCGGATCTTCTTTTCCTTTCCGCGGCGAATCAGCTCCACCGATCCCCGGGTCGACATGTGACACAGGTGCACGTGTCCGCCGGTCAGCTCCGCCAACAGGATATTGCGGGCGACCATGATCTCTTCGGCGGCGCTCGGTACGCCCTTCAGGCCGAGCCGGGTCGAGACGATCCCCTCGTGCATGGCGCCACCCGCCGCGAGCGTGGGGTCCTCGCAGTGGTCGGCGACCGGGATCCCGAAGGTGCGGGCATACTCCAGCGCAGTGCGCATCAGGTGACTGGAAACCACCGGCTTGCCATCGTCACTGACGGCCACCGCCCCGGCTCCCACCAGCTCCCCGAACTCGGCGAGCTGCTGTCCCTTCTGACCCAATGAGATGGCGCCGATGGGATAGACTCGCGCCTTTCCGGCGCGCTGCGCCTGACTCACGATGAAGCCGATGGCCGCCTGATTGTCCGTCACCGGATCGGTGTTGGGCATGGCGCAGACCGCGGTAAATCCTCCGGCAGCGGCCGCCATGGCGCCGGTGGCCACCGTCTCGAGCTCCTCCTGGCCGGGCTCGCGGAGGTGCACGTGGAGGTCGATCAGCCCGGGCGTGACGATCTTGCCGGACGCGTCGAGTACCACGGCGCCGTCGGGCGACCCGATATCGCGGCCCACCGCGGCGACCTTCCCGCCCTCGAGGTAGACATCGGCGACGCCGTCAGTGCCCCGTGAAGGATCGATGACCCGCCCGCCGCGGATCAGGATCGGCTTCATCGGCTCTCGTCCCCGCCCTGGGCCCAGTCGGGGGATCCCCCGGCCAGCAGGTACAGCACCGCCATGCGCACCGCGACGCCGTTGGTCACCTGCGGCAGGATGACGCTGTGGGGGCCATCGGCCACGTCGCTGTCGATCTCGACGCCCCGGTTCATCGGCCCGGGGTGGAGGATGATCAGATCCTTCGGTGCCCGGGCCAGCCGCTCCGAGGTGACACCGAATACCCGGTTGTACTCCCGCAGCGAGGGGAGGAAGCCTCCCTCCATGCGCTCCAGCTGGAGCCGGAGCACGTTCAGGGCATCAGCCCACTGGATGGCGTCTTCGATGCGGGGCAGAATGGTGACCCCGAGCTCCTGCACGTTGCGTGGCAGCAGCGACGCGGGTCCACAGACTCCCACTTCCGCGCCCAGCTTGGTCAGGCCCCAGATGTTGCTGCGAGCCACACGGCTGTGGAGGATGTCGCCGCAGATCGCGACCTTCAGGCCCTCGATGCGCTTGAAGCGGTCGCGAAGCGTGAGCATGTCGAGCAGTCCCTGGGTCGGATGCTCGTGCTTGCCGTCTCCCGCATTGATCACGTTCGAGCGGATCCGCTGCCCGAGGAACTGGGCCGCCCCGGACGATCCGTGCCGGATCACCACCATGTCGATCCGCATGGCTTCGAGGTTCCTGGCGGTGTCCACCAGGGTCTCGCCCTTGCTGACCGACGAGCCGACCGCCGCCACATTGACGGTGTCGGCCGAAAGCCGCTTCTCGGCGAACTCGAACGAGATGCGGGTGCGGGTGGAGGCCTCGAAGAAGAGGTTGACGATCGTCTTGCCGCGTAGCGCAGGCACTTTCTTGATCGCCCGCTCGCTGACCTCCTTGAACGGCTCGGCCGTGTCGAGGATGAGCTCGATCTGCTCCGCGCTCAGCGGCTCCAGGCCGACCAGGTCCTTGCCGAGGCTGGGCGCGCTCATTTGCCCCTCACCAGCTCGGCCGCGTCCCGGCCATCGAGCTCGGACACGAAGACATCCACCCGGTCCCCAGGCCCGGCGCTGGCACTGGTCCCCACGATGTCGGCCTGGATCGGGAGCTCACGACCGCCCCGGTCGATCAGGACGCAGAGCAGCACTCGCCGCGGCCGGCCGAAGTCGGCGAATTCATCGAGCGCAGCCCGAACGGTCCGTCCGGTGTAGAGGACATCATCCACGATGACGACGGTCTTGCCGTCGAGGTCGGGGAGGCTGGTCTCGCCCACGATCGGCCGGGGGCCGATGGTCTGGAGATCGTCTCTATAGAGAGTGATGTCGAGCTTGCCGCAGGGGAGGTTGGAGCCTTCGGAGGCATCGATGAGGCGCTTCAGCCGGTCGGCCAGCTCGACGCCGCGGCGCTGGATCCCGACGAGGACGAGCTCCTCGGTGCCTCCGCTTCGTTCGACGACCTCACTCGCCATGCGCGCCAGCGTGCGGCCGAAAGCGCGGTCGTCGAGAAGGGGCGTACGGGATGGCATTGAGGCGGGAAGCTAGTGGGAGCGACGAGAGGGCGGTAGGTGGGACAGCGGAAGGGCGGGCTTGATACCGACCTTCTCCGTACCGACCGCCGCATTATCGCGCGCCGCTCTATCGTCCGCCTCATCACCGTCCGCACGCTGTCCTACCGCCTCACCGACCTGACTTCCAGTCGGGCGACACGGATCCTCTGCGAATCTCCGGAGGAGGCAGTCCAGGCGACGACGGCTACGCTGTCGTTCAAGACCGCGAGCTGCGGATACTTGCCATTCTCTGAGCCCTCGACCACGAGACGTCCCCCGACCCTGCCGCTCGGCAGCAAGCGAGCCAGACTGATCTGCCGCTTCCCGTCGGCCGCGACATCGTAGGCCGCCAGGGCGCCGCCATCCGGTAACGCCACCACGGCCGGATGCGCCACTCCGAGCCCGCGGCCGGTCACGAGGTCCACCGCCGGCCCCGAACCATCCGGCGTCTGGCGGGCGTAATACACCCCGAGTCTACCTTCCTTTCCGGTATACCAGACGACGTGCGCCGTTCCATCGCTTCCGGTGTCAATGGCGGGCCCGGTGTGTGGGCAACCAGCGTAGGCCCAATCGTCGGGATGGACGCGCTTGGGCTCCGAAGAACGATCGCTGGCCACTGCGGTCACGACGTCACGGACGTTCCCTGGGAAGTGCTGCCGCCAAGCCGCCAGCGCCTGGCCATCCCTGCCCCGCGCGAGGGAGACCCGGCAACACGGGCAGGCAGCGGTCCACGCCCGCCGGTTGGGACCCCAGGAGCGGCCGAAATCAGACGAGGTGGCCAAGTAGATACTCGCGTCAGGCTCCGCGGCGTGCTCCGCGTGACCGTCGGACCCCGATGCCAGTGGCGCTGCCACCCCGCGCTCGTCCAGCCACGCCACGGTGAGACCCGAGTCGCCGGACCACGCGGCCCCATGGAACTGATGGCTCACCAGGGCGCCGGTGGTATCGTCGTTGAGGGTGATCGGGTTGGACCAGTGCAAGCCGCCGTCGCCGGACCGGGCAAAGCGGAGCATTGCCGCCGGCCATTTGCGGCCCGGGACCGCGACGTTGTTAGGCCAGACGAGTGCCACGCGTTCTCCCGGCGCGACTACCAGCCGCGGTGAGGATTCTCCGTGAGGGTGCACCTCCTCCGGAGCCTCGGCTCCACCTGCAACGCGGACGGGAGACGACCACTTCCCGCCCCCGTCAGTGGATCTCGCGGTGTACAGCTCCCAGGCCTTCCCATCGCCTTCGATCCAGCCCAGCATCAGATCGCCGGATCCGGGCATGACAGCGAGCGCGGGATCCGCCGATTGAGACTTGCCGGCGGACGGGGCTTCCAGCGCTGAGACCCGAATGCCGGAGCCGTTACCGCACCCCCACCCGGCTAGGCCCAACAGGGTCAGGAGTCGGAAGTTCTTCGCGAAGTGCATCATCGGCTCCACCTCAGACCCAAATAGACCGCCCGGCCATCGGCCGGCTCGAACGAGCGACCGACCGCATTATCGACCTGGACGGACGCACTGTATCGCGTATCGGTCAGGTTCTCACCCGCGGCAAAGGCGATGAGACCCAGCCGGTCGATGTCATACTCCGCGCGAAGGCCGAATGTGGCCCACCCTTGGTTCGAGGCGGTATTCGCGCTGTTAATGAAGTAGGAGCTTGCCACCCATTCCACTTTCGGCGCCAGCGAGAAACCTGACGGATGCCGGTACTGCACCTCGGCCTGGAGGTGATGTTCCGGCGCGCCGGGGATGTCGTTCCCCTCGAAGTCAGGATCGTCCAGAAAACGGTACTGGGCAAAGGTGTATGCCAGCCGCACGCGGGTCTCATCCCGCTTTGCACCCCGGCGGAAGAGGCCGCCTTGAAGGTTGTATTCCAGACCGGTCTCCAACCCGTAGTGGCGGGTGCGAGGAGCGTTGCGGTAGGTCGGGACGGTAAACGTGGCACCGGTGAAGGGCTGCACGTTGATGTTGAGGATCTCGTTCTCCAGCTCGACATCGTACGCCGCCACGTCCCATCCGATCGCGCCGGAGCGTCCTCGGAACCCCAGCTCGAACTGCCAGGCATCCTGGCCGGCCAGGTCGATGAACCCGGGTACGGTTTGGCTATTGAGCTCGAGCAGCAGAGGCGGCTCGAACGATCGGCTCACGTTGGCGTACACCTGGCCCTGGAGCTTCGGAACGGCGTACAACATCCCGACTTTGGGGAGGAGGGGGTTGAACTCGCGGTGATCGGATTGGTCGCCGTCGGAGAGGAAATGGTCCTGTGATTTCCGGATGGCATGGTCGAGCCGGAACCCGGCAACGGCGGTGAGCTTGGAAGTCAGCGCGAGTGCATTCTCGGCGTAGAGTGCCAACCCAACGGCCTCGTCCTTCTGATCCTTTTGCAGGTCGCCGTGCTCACCGGCCTCATTGACGAACTGCCGGTGGTCCATGTTGAGCCAGGAAGGCTGGAGTCCAACCGTGAAACGGTTGGTTCGTCCGAAAAGCGGCAGCGAATTCTCGTAGCGGGCCTCGGCACCATAATCCCCGCTCTGCTGATTGATCACCCGGAAGATGGGGTGATCGATATCCCGATACTGCAAGTAGGGGCTGATTTCCAGCCGTTGGCCGGTGCCCAGCTGGGCCCGAAGCTGAAGCCCCAGGTGATGGAGATCGTAGTTCCGCCCCCAGCGATCGGCCTGGTTCTCTGGATCGGCGGCGGTGGGGGTGCTGGCCAGCTCGGACGCTGTCAGCGCCCCGGGTAGCTGCTCATCGACCCGCGCAAAGAAGTAGAACGCCCGGATGTCGGTATTTTCCGAGAGGACGTACCCGAGATGGCCATTCACTCGGTCACGTCCCTGCACCGCGTAGTCCCGGTAGCCGTCGAGGCTGGTCCGGGTGAAGCTCCCGTAGTAATCCAGCTTCCCCAGGGTCGCTCCCGACGCAATCTGGGTCTTCAGGAGCCCGTAGCTGCCACCCTCCGCCAACACCTCGAGCGGCGCCGCGGTATAGCCGGTCTTGGTCTCCAGGTTGATCGCCCCACCGAGAGTCGACCCCCCGTACCGCAGCGCGTTGCCGCCCTTGTACACCTCGATCGACTCAGTATTGGCCAGCTCGAGCGACTCGAAGTCGGTGAAGCCATCGGTGTTTCGATACGGCATCCCGTTCACCAGGATGTTGATCCCCCGGGCGTGGAAGTTGTTGCGCAGTCCCGAGCCCCGAATGGAGATCTGGCTCTCGTCTGCCGCACCGAATCTGGGTTGCACGTACACGCCCGGAGTAAAGCCCAGCACATCCTTGAAATTCGCCTGCCGGGTCCGGCGGATCTCGGCCGACTCGATCAGCGCCACCGAACCCGGGATCTGGGCCAGGCGGGCGCGGCGCTCTTCCAGATCGGCATTGGTGCCGATGACGGTGAGCTCGGCCAGCTGCACGGCCGCCGGCTGAAGTCTGAGCTCCACCACGCGCGCCCCTCCTGCAGGAACAACGACTGTCTCCTTGGTGGGCGCGTACCCGAGCAGCCGCGCGCTGATCCGGGCCTTGCCGGCCGGCACGTCCTCGATGCGGAAGCGTCCCTCGGCGTCGGCCTGGATGTTCACGGGGCGACCCTCGATCGAGACGAGCGCCCTGGGAAGCACGGAATCGTTGGTGGCCGAGCGCACGACACCGACGATGGTGCCGGCTTGCTGCTGCGCCGCCAGTGGCGTGAGGGCCAAGGGTGGCATCAGAAGGGCGACAGCGGTTCCGAGCACGCGTCGCACCATGAAAGGCTTCATGTAAGTCCTGTGGTTTTCGGTTCAGGTAACGGCGGCGTTCCGGACGAGAAGCCCGGATCCGCACGGTCACTGGTTCCGACTACTCAGGACAGGAGGGGTGGAGCGGTTGCCGGCGGAAGGAGATCGGACGGGGTGCCGACCGGGACGAAGCTGACACCCGACGGCGAGACGACCTGGCGAGCAAGTTGAACAACGGCCGCGGCGACGGTGACCGCTTTGGCGGGCGACGCGGTGGCCGCGGTATTACAGGAGCCAATGCACTGGCAGTTCTGGGAGTGACCCGGGTCTGCCGGGGCCTGGCCGTGGTGCTGATGATCGGCGACCGCCGCCGCCCTTACCGGACAGGCGTGCAACCATTGCACCGCGCTCCCGCTGACCCCGGGGGCGAGGAGCAACAGTGCCAGCGCCATGGCTCGGCTGCGGCGGATGAGGGCGATCATAGCTGACAACATAATACAATTAGCTATTAGGTATGAGCTATGAGCCATTGGCTAACAGCGAACAGCCAAAGACTAATAGCTTATTAACGGACAGGGAGGGATTCGAACCCTCGATACCCTTGCAGGTATGCCACCTTTCCAGGGTGGTGCCTTCAACCGCTCGGCCACCTGTCCTGACTCGTTGCCGGGCAGCAACTTAGCCATCTCGTAGGGGGAGGTCAACGTGAGGCTGCACCGGTGAGCGACGCTTTCATCACGGCTGCGGTGCGTACGCCAATCGGGCGCGCCGGCGGAATGTTGGCGGGGGTGCGTCCCGACGATCTGGCCGCGGCCGCCATTCGCGCGCTGATCCGGCGCGGCGGCATTCCGCCGGAGCGGGTTGACGACGTGATCCTCGGGTGCGCCAACCAGGCCGGCGAAGACAACCGGAACGTTGCCCGGATGGCGGCACTGCTCGCGGGGTTGCCGGTGGAAATACCAGGACAGACGGTGAACCGTCTCTGCGGGTCGGGGCTGCAGGCGGTAGTCGCGGCCACCCACGCGATTCGTGCGGGCGAGGGAGACCTCCTGCTGGCCGGTGGAGTGGAGAGCATGACGCGGGCGCCCATGGTAATGCTCAAGAGTCCGCGGGCCTGGGATCGCTCGCCGCCCAGCGTGGCTGACAGCACCGTCGGCTGGCGCTTCGTCAATCCCCGGATGCCGGCCGAGTGGACCATATCGCTTGGTGAGACAGCCGAGAAAGTCGCCCGGCTCCACGGAATCGGACGGAGAGCACAGGAGGAGTTCGCCCTCGAGAGTCAGCGCCGCGCGTTGGCTGCTGTTGCCGGTGGCGCGTTCAAGGATGAGATCGTTCCCCTGGACGTTCCAGGAGCCGAAGGCGCACGCACCGTCGCCACGGACGAGGCACCGAGAGCCGGCCTCACCCCGGAAGCCCTCGCCCGTCTCGAGCCGGCCTTCGTGCCAAATGGCACGGTGACCGCGGCAACCTCCAGTGGTATCAACGACGGAGCCGCGGCCTTGGCGGTGGTGAGCGGAGCGATGCTCCGGGAGCTCGGGCTCAAGCCCATGGCGCGGATCGTTGCTACCGCCGTAGCCGGAGTCGATCCGAGCTGCATGGGGCTCGGTCCGATTCCCGCTTCGCGAAAGGCCCTTGAGCGCGCCGGGATCAGTGTGGGACAACTGGATCTGGTGGAGCTGAACGAGGCCTTTGCCGCCCAGGCCATGGCCTGCATTCAGGAACTCCGGCTAGATCCCGCCCGGGTGAATATCTACGGCGGTGGCATTGCCCTGGGACATCCGCTGGGCTCCAGCGGGGCGCGGATCCTGACCACACTGGTCCACGCACTCCGGCGCACCGGCGGACGGTACGGCCTTGCGACTATGTGTATCGGAGTAGGTCAGGGAATCGCGGTTGTCGTCGAGGCTACTTCTGGCTGAGCATCTCGCTCAGCACCCGTCCCCTCGACCCGCCCGGCTGGCTGATGCCGAGGAGAAAGGCCAGAGTCGGTGCTACATCGGCTATCGCAGCCATGCCGGGATAGGTGGCCGGTAAGATCCCGGCGCCGAACCAGAGTAGCGGTACCCGAGCATCGTAGGACCAGGGAGAGCCGTGCGAAGCGCCGGTCTCGTGGGCCTCGACCAGCCAGTACGGCCTCATGCTGTAATAGATGTTCCCCGCTCGAGCCGGGTGGAAACTCAGCGCTGCAGGTGACTCAGGTAGCTGAGTGAGGAGCCGCAGCTCGGTGGCCGTTATTGCCTGCTCGACGCCCGTAACCTTCTCCACTGCCACTCTGGCTTCCCGCTCCGCGGCCTCGACCGAAATTCTCCGCCGCTCGACCGCGGGCATGTTGAGATAGATCCAGGGCGGCTCGTGGTAGAGGACCCACCCGGGAGCCGCCAGTTTCCCGTATCGCTGATCGAGGCGAGCGTTGACGGCGGCCGTAATGGCTGCGGGATTCACCCGGTGGCCTTTCCCCGCGCCCGGCTTGAGGGCTTCCATCAGTTCCGGCAGAGGGGCCACTCCGTGGTCGGCGCTCAGAACGATCAAAGTGTTGGCCAGTCCCACCTGCTTGTCTACAAATGCGAACAATCGTTCCAGCGTCCGATCGGTGCGGATGACGATATCCATCACTTCCTGGCTGTTCGGTCCATAGGCGTGCCCCACCCGGTCGATCGCCGAGAAACTGATGGCCAGCAGGTCGGGCCCCGAGTCGCGGCCCAGGTCTTCTTCCACCAGTGCCTTCATTGCAAAGTCGGCAATGATGTCGTTGTGAAATGGGGAGTACTCCAGGCTGGTGACGAAACTCGGGACCGAGGACGCCATGTCACCGAGCCGATGCGGAAATACGCGGCCCCGAGCCCCAACGTTCTCCTCGCCCACAACATCATCCGCGCCCATGGCATCGTACGTGGCTACCGGAAGCAGCCGCTCCCACACCTTTCCCGAGTAAGAAGCCATGGCGCCTGAGGCATTGAAACGGCGAGCCCACTGCGGCAGGTCCTTGAGGTAGTACGTCGAGCTGACGAACAGGGTATCCGCCGTCCAGTAAGCCGCATCGGCCAGGTGGCCTCCCAGCATGATGGCGGAGCGGTCTTTTCCGGCCACGGTAATGACCCGGCTGCGTCCGGCAGAAGCGAGCTTGAGCTCGTCCCCTACGGTATTGCCGATCAGGTTCCGAGGGGAGCGCCCTTCTTTCTGTACCCCGATCAGTTGAACCAGGCTGTCGGCGGCGCAGTACACCTTACGGCCCGCAGCCGCATCGTACCAATCGTTGTTGACGATGCCATTCACGTTGCCATAACTGCCGGTCAACACGACAGCGTGGCCGGGGCAGGTCGACGTCACTCCATGCTCGTAGCGTGCCCCGGCAAAGTTGGCCCCCCGGTCGAGAAACAGGTTGAAGCCACCGCGGCCGAAGTAGGGCCGGAATCGTTGCAGGTAATCCGGCCGGAATTGGTCAATCATGATGGTGAGCACGAGCTTTGGCTTCGGGGCCGGCGCCTCCGTGGCTGCGACACCCACCAGCAGCATGATGAGCGAAATCAACGGCGTTCCTCTGATTGGGTTCTGCGCGACTCGAACTCGGCTCTGGCTCGGCGTATGGTTGCCAGCGCGTCGGACTTCTCCTGCTCGGTGTTCCAGTCCTTATGATCCATGGCATGCCGCTCCAGTCGCCCGATCCAGGCGATAAAATAGTCGGCGTCGGCGGTCGAGCGGATCGGTGCGCCGTCCACGGTCACGTAGATCGGGCTGGTGGTGGCGTAGGGATAGAAATCGAGAATCGGATACTCCGGGCCATTCCCTCTGGCCCGCAGCAGATACCAGCCGCTGCCCTGCACCGGCACCCGGACCGTGGTCGAGACCCTGGTGCGGTCACCGGTGAGTGGTACCTGCATCACCACCTCGCCGTTGCGCACGACCTCGAGACGATCCACCGGCACGATCGAGTTCAGAGTAATCTTCGCTACCAGCTCCCTCCTGTCCGCTCCTATGGCCAGCTCGCCGCCCAGCTCTTTCCCTTCGAGCGTGAAACCGAGCAGCGGTCCGTTGGTGGCAAAGGTACGGCCAGCCTTGAGCGCCGCCAGCCAGCGGCGGTGGTCGAGGGGGCCGGCGATCTTGGCAAATACCCGGTTCATGCCCACCGGCCCGCGGAGCGAGGCGAAGTTGGCCATCGCATCGGTGCCCGCGCCGGTCGGCAGACGAAAGCCGCAGTTCAATAGCTGGTACCATACCCGCGCCGTGACCTCATAGTTGTCCACGAAGCCGATCGCCTCGTAGTAGTCCACCTTGCCCAAGGCGACATCCACCGGCAGCTCGTGCGTGAGCGGCTTCGTGGAGTCTGCCGGATCAGGGTAGCTGTCGAACGGGTGGACGTACCCGGTGAGCGCCTCCTGGGCGCGCGCCTGGTCGAACACCGCGGCGTTGGTCGGGTGGAGACTCGCGGCGGCAGTGTTCGGGTACGCGGCATAACCGGGCAGGATGACGTTACGTCGCAGCCCCAGGAGTCCACTGTGGCCCCAGTAGCTGGTGTGGTACTCCTGATCGTGCACGATCACCGTAGATGAGGTGGAAACCGGATCCGGACGGCCGCTGAAGTAGCCGATGTCCGGAACCCGTCCCTCCTTGTTCACGATGAGGTTCTCCACCAGATGGAGATCCTCGGCACGAGCCTGGAACGCCAGATTGCGCGGGTCGTTCCGGTAGGCACCGCCGTAGTTCATGTGCACGTGAAGATCGGCGCTGTACCACCCGGCCGCCGGCATGTCGACCAGTCGGTCGAGCACGATCCGGAGCGATGCGGTCGAATCCGACCGCACGGATATAGTGCGCCTCACCACCCGGTACTCCGGTCCGCGGGAGACCTCCACCGTGACCGAGCCAGCTGGCGCGGTCACTACCGATGAGCCGCGGGTATGGAAGTAACCGTACTCGACCTTGCGCTGGCGCCGATCGAAGCCGTCATCGGCGTAGCGCCAGGCATCATCCGGCGCGAAGCTCCGGCCATCGGCTCCCTCGATCGAAACTCGCGCGGGCAGGGGACGGCCTGACACGCGATCGATCACGGTGAGCGCCAGCCGCCCCATCGGTTCCCGGTAGATCCGCCGCTCAGCTGGTACCAACTGGATGCCACCTCCGGGCACCTCGACAATGGAGAGCGCCGTGTTGCCGTTCTCGTTGGAGATGTAGGCGATCAGCCGGCCGTCCGGCGACCATCGGGCTGCAGTAGCGTCGCCGGCCCGATAGGTGAGCTGAAGCGGATCTCCGCCGTCCGCCGGTATCAACCAGAGCTGGTGCCACTGACGGCCGAGGTAGGAGCTGTACACCACTCGCTTGCCGTCGCGGCTCCAGTCCGGCCGCGCCTTCCACGTGGTCTCCTCATAGTGCAACTCGCGCGGCTCGGCACCCGCTCGAGCCGGCAT
>Ga0190265_10000265_pt1 | contig 43678 bp, 11 predicted proteins | sample Popmic124T_FD_133135 | JGI IMG/M metagenome (GOLD analysis project Ga0190265, IMG submission 133135) | Populus adjacent soil microbial communities from riparian zone of Indian Creek, Utah, USA - 124 T | ecosystem: Environmental > Terrestrial > Soil > Riparian zone | place: USA: Utah | collected... | reverse complement strand
TGGTATCCCCAACGGGATTCGAACCCGTGTTGCCGCCTTGAAAGGGCGGAGTCCTAACCACTAGACGATGGGGACGGGTAGGCTACTCGGGGCCGCGCGGGCCTTCTCCGGTAGTGCAAGGTTCGGAGGAGCGCCCAAGCGGAACAGGATCAAGAGACCCCGTATCAAGCACCTTAGGCTACCACACTCTCGGGCTTCCGGCGGGCGCCCGCGCCGGGAAACAGTCGATCGGGGTCTCCGGATGGTCCATGGCCAGCTTCAGCACCGCCCGGAGCTGGTCCAGCAGCGCCTCCATCCGCGGTGGATCGAAGAGGTCCGCGGCATAGAGCAGGCGGAGAGAGAGCCCCTCGGGCGTTTCCGTGGTGTAGAGCGTGAAGTCGTACTTGGCCTTGTTCTCTCCCACCGAGAGAGCCTCGACCTCCACTCCTCCGGGGAGCTCTCCCCCGCTCGGCGGGAAGTTGAGCATGTTGAGCGTGGCTTGGAGGATCGGGTTGTGCGAACGCTCCCTCTTCAGGCCCAGCGCCTCGATCAGACGCTCGTAGGAGAACTCCTGGTTTGTGAACCCATCCAGGGCGGTCTGCCGCGCCCGCCGCAGCAGCTCGCGGAAGGTCGGCTTGCCGGAAAGGTCCACCCGCATGGGCACGGGGATGAGGAAGACACCGATCACCCGCTCGGACTCCTCCCGCTCGCGGCCGGCCACGGGCGAGCCCAGCACCACGTCGTCCTCGCCGCTCCAGCGGTGGATCACCAGGGCGAGCGCGGCCAACATGACCATATAGAGGGACGCGCCTTCCGAGACGCCTAGAGTCTTGAGCCGGTCCACCAGGCCGGCCGGCAGGTGACGCAGGAGCCAGGTGCCGCGATGGCTCGGATTCGCCTGCCGCGGACGGTCCGTGGGGAAACTCCACAGCCGCGGGGCCCCCTCCAGCTCTCTCTTCCACCAGTCGATCCGAGCTTGATGCTCGGGGCCGGACAGCCGCTCTCGCTGCCGGACGGCCAAGTCCAGGTACTGGAACGGCAGCTCGGGCAGAGGCGAGGGCCGGCTGGCGGCAAAGGCCGGGTAGAGGTGCAGCAGCTCGCCAACCAGGACACCCATGGACCAGCCGTCGATCACGATGTGGTGGCAGGTCAGGAGCAGCAGGTGATCGTCCGCCGCGAGCCGGACCAAGGCCATGCGCACCACCGGTCCGCGGGCAAGGTCGAACGGCCGATCGGCATCCGCGAGGAGCAGCCGCAGGGATTCTTCCTCGCGGAGGGGCTCGGGCAGGGCCCGGAGGTCGATTCGAGGCAGCGTCCAGGGACCGGGTGGATCGACTACCTGGAGGGGGAGGTCGCCGTCCCTCTCCACGAACCGGGTGCGCAAGGAGCCCTGGCGGCGGAGGACCTCCTGGAAGCAACGCTCCAGAACACCTGCATCGAGCGGCCCCCGGATGCGGAGAGGGGACGGCGCGTTGAAGGCCGTGCTGTCCCGGCCGAGGACCCAGAAGCGCTCCTGGGCGAGGGAGATGGGTGCCTCGGTCCTCCGCTCGCGCTTCTCTACCAGCGCTGCAGTCGGGGTCTCGGTCTCTAGAATCGCCGTCAGCTCTCCCAGGGTCGGCCGCTCGAAGAGGCGGCGCAGGGGGAGGTCGATGCCGAAGGCCGAGCGCACGCGGGAGACGAGCTGGGTGGCGAGGAGGGAGTGGCCGCCCAACCCGAAGAAGTTGTCTTCCAAGTGGACCTCCTCCACGCCGAGCACCTCTTTCCAGAGGCTGGCCATCCGGGTCTCGGCGGCCGTGCGCGGTGGGGTTCCGGCGTCGCTGCGCGGCGGCTCCGGCTCCGGCAGGGCCGCGCGGTCCACCTTGCCGTGGGTGGTGACCGGCAGGTTTTCGAGCACGACGAAGGCCGAGGGCACCATGTAGTCCGGCAGCTGGGATTGGAGGAAGCGGCGTAGCTCCGGAGCCAGGCGGCGGGCCGTCTTCGCGGCGAGGGGATCATTGGCGAAGGCGCTCCAGGGGAGGTCGGGCACGTCCGGCAAACGGGCCTCGGGGAAGGCTGCCGCGCTCCCCCGCTTCCGCAGCAACGCGCCGAAGCGGAAGGGGCTGGCGGGATCGAGGGTCAGCTCCACGTCGTAGCCGAGACGGTCTCCCAGGTTGTAGAGGTCTTCGGGATCGAGGGCGGTTTGGATGACCATTGAGCGGCGGAGGTCTTCGACAGTCGCGAGATCGGAGCCGAGGAGGTCCAAAGCGGCGGTCTCGTTGGCGAGACGGGCGTTGGGGAGGTTGGCGAGGATGAGGGTCTCCGGGGCATCCGCGAGAAAGCGCTCGATGTCGGCGCGAGAAGACTCCTCCCCGTCCCTCCCCTGCTTCGCAGGAGAGGGTGCCCCCTCCCTAACGTGGAGGATGGCGTCGTAGCGAAAGCGGGTCAGCTCGTTGTGCCAGCGGCCTCTCCGGATGCGGAGATCGACGCGACGGACGCCGGGAATCCGCTTCGCCAGGGCCAGGAAGAAGACGGGATCGATGACCAGCTCTTCCTCGTCCGCGACCCTCCTCCGCACCCGGTGCCGCAGCTCTTCCAGGCTCCGCGAGGGAGGCGACTGGAACAGCTCGACGGAGGTGGCGAAGGCTTCCAGCAGGGGACGGCTGCGCACGTCTCCCACAAAGACCGCTCCCCCCGAGCTTACGGCGCGCACGGCCCGCTCCAACACTCGCGCCAGGTAGTCGATTCCCGGGAAATACTGGACCACGGAGTTGAGGACCACGAGGTCGGCCTCGCCGGGCTTGATGCCGGTCCAGTCATCCGCTTCGGCCTGCCTCAGCGAGACCTGGGGGAGCCCGTCCAGCCGGCGGCGGATGCCGTCGAGCGCGACCCGGGAGAAGTCGGAGCCAATGTAACGCTCGGTGCGCGGCGCCACGCGGAAGAGGAGCAGGCCGGTGCCGCAGCCGATCTCCACGACGTGGCGGGGATTCAGGGCCAGAATCCGCTCCACCGTGCCCTCCACCCACTCGCGCATCTCCTGCGCGGGGATGGGCTGGCCGGTGTAGCTGCTGTTCCAGCCCTCGATGTCGAAGGTCGCGTCGGCCGCCTGACTGCGGGCGTAGGTCTCGTCGTAGAGGGTCTGCCACTGGGCCACGTGCTCCGAGACCTCTCCGGTGCCGGCATCGGGATGGCAGACCACGTAGGCGGCCAGTCGGTCGCCGCGCAGCGCCACCACGGCCTCGCGCACCGCGGGATGGCGCAACAGCACGCTCTCGATCTCCCCCAGCTCGATACGGAAGCCGCGGAGCTTCACTTGGGTGTCGACCCGACCGAGGAAGTCCAGCTCACCATCCGGCAGCAGGCGAACGAGGTCGCCGGTCCGATAAAGACGCTGGCCATGGGAAGCGGGGACGAAGCGCTCCGCGGTCAGGTCCGGCCGGCCCAGATAGCCGCGGGCCAGGCTGGTCCCGCCCAGCAGCAGCTCGCCGGGAGTGCCGATGGGCACCGGGTCGAGCCGCGCGTCCACTACGAAGGCACGGGTGCCGTCGATCGGTCTGCCGATGGACGGGGGCCGCGCGGACCCGAGCTCGACAACGGCGCAGGTCGCCACCACGCTGCTTTCAGTCGGTCCATAGTGGTTTACGAGAGTGAAAGGGAGCGACTTGCGCGGAGCCTTCTGAAGGCGGTCGCCGCCGGTGAGGAGGGCGCGGAGGCGCAGATTTCCGGGGATCGCGGTCTCCACCACCTGCTCGGCCAGGGGAGTGGGCAGGAAGGAGAGCGTGATCCTCTCGGCAGCCATCCACTCCAGGAGCAGGCCGGGGTCCAGCCGGGTCTCCTCGTCCGGGACGTGGAGGCTCGCGCCCGCCGCGAGACAGGGCCAGATCTCCCAGACCGAGGCGTCGAAGGCCGGCGAGGCTACGAGCGTGGCCCGGTCTTCCGCGGTCACGCCGTAGGTCTGCAAATGCCAGAGGACCAGGCTCATCAGTCCGCCGTGAGGGACCTGCACTCCCTTGGGCCGGCCAGTGGACCCCGAGGTGTAGATGACGTAGGCGAGACTCTCGGGGTCTGTGGGGATTGGCTCGGCGGGAGCGGAAGCGGAGGGCTGGTCCAGCCGGAGCACGCGCGCGTCCCCAGCCCACGACGGAATCCCGTCCCCGCGGACGAGGAGCGCGGGCATGCGGCTCTCCCGGACGATGAAGGCCAGCCGATCCTCGGGGTAGGAGGGGTCGAGCGGCAGATACGCGCCACCGGCCAGCAGGACCGCGAGCGCCCCGATCACCAGCTCCGGCGAGCGCTCCACGCACAAGCCGACCGGCCTATCGAGGTCGACCGAGCGCAGCTCGCCCGCGAGCCTGGAGGCCCGATCCAGCAGCTCGGCGTAGGTGAGCACCGTGGCGCCGGCCACGACGGCCGGAGCCTCGGGCGCGGCGATGGCCCTTGCCACGACGAGATCGACGATCCCCATTTCGGAGGGCTCCGCGGCGGAGTCGTTCCACTCCCGCAGGAGTTGGTGCCGCTCGGCGCCGGCGAGCAGGGGAAGATCCGACAGCCGTGTTCCGGGGTCGGCCATGGCGGCGCGCAGCAGGGTCTCCAGATGTCGGACCAAGCGCAGGACCGTGGGATCGTCGAACAGCTCGGTGCTGTAGAAGACCTGGGCGAGCAACCCGTCCTCGACCTCCCAGCCGTGCAGCTCCAGGTCGAAGCGGGTGGTGTTGGCCACGAGGTCCACGGGCGCGAGGGAGATCCCGGGGAGGTCCACGCGGCCCACGGGCGCGTTCTGCATGGCGCAGACGACCTGGAAGAGGGGTGTGACCGCCAGGTGCCGCTCCGGCCGCAGCTTCTGCACCAGATGCTCGAAGGGAAGGTCCTGGTGGGCGTAGGCCTCCAGCGTGCTCTTGCGGACCCGGCCGAGCAGCTCGCCGAAGGCCGGGTCGTCGCTCAGGTCCCCCCGCATCACGAGGGTGTTGACGAAGAAGCCGATCAGGGGCTCGATCTCGGCGCGGTTGCGGTTCGCGATGGGGGAGCCCACGGAGAGGTCTTCCTGGCCGGAGAGGCGGCCGAGGAGGGTCTGGAAGCCGGCGAGGAGGACCATGAACGGAGTCGCCTCGAAGCGCCGGGCGACCTGTGAGAGCTCGCGATCGAAGCCGGGGCCGAAGGGGACGCTCCTCTGCGCGCCGCGGTAGGTCTGGGCCGCGGGGCGCGGACGATCCGTGGGAAGGTCGAGCTGGGCCGGCGCTCCGGCCAGCCGCTCCCGCCAGTAGGAGACCTGCCGCTCCAGGACGTCCCCCGTGAGCCAGCCCCGCTGCCAGACCGCGAAGTCGGCGTACTGGACCGGAAGCTCTGGCAGGGCCGCGCGGCTGTAGAGCGCCGTGATATCGCGGACGAGCACGCCCAGGGACCAGCCGTCGGCCACGATGTGGTGCAGGGTGAGCAGCAGGGCGTGCTCCGACCCGCCGAGGCGCAGCAGCACGGCGCGCAGGAGCGGCCCGCGCTGGAGGTCGAAGGGCAGGTCCGCCTCCTCCTGGGCCAGGCGGCGCGACTCGGCCTCCCGAGCCGCCCCGGAGAGCGCCGTCAGATCCACCAGCGGCAGGGTCCAGGGACCCGGCGGGGTGATGACCTGCACCGGCTGTCCTTCGCGCTCGCCGAAGGTCGTGCGCAGGGTGTCGTGCCGGCGGACGACCTGGCCCAGGACCGCCTCCAGCCGGGCCATTGAGATGTCTCCCCGGATACCCAGGGAAAGAGGGATGTTGTAGGCCGCGTTGCCCGGCGCCAGGCGGTCGAGGAACCAGAGGCGCTCCTGGGCATAGGAGGCCGGGACGGGGTCCAGCCCCGGAGGCCGGCGGGGGATGCGGTCCGGCGGAGTATCAGCTCGTTCCTTGCGCTTGCGGAGCTGCTCGAAGAGAGCGGCCCGCTGCTCGCGGGAAAGCCCGGCAAGCCGGTCCTGAGGGCCGGGAACGCTCACGGCAGGCTCTCCTCCCCCATCTCGGCGAGCATGGCCGCGAGCAGCTCGTCGTCAGCCTCTCCCAGCTCGCGTTCCATGATCCGGTCGGCCAGCCCGGCCAGGTTCGGGGTGTCGAAGACGAGGTACATGGGCACGTCGATGCCGTGGCGCGAGTGGAGCAGCGACACGAGCCGGGTGGCGAGCAGGGAGTGGCCGCCGAGGTCGAAGAAGTTGTCGAGAATGCCGATCTCCCCGGCATCGCGCTCCAGCACCTCGGCCCAGGCCTCGACCAGGCGCTCCTCCAGGGGCGTGCCCGGGGGGACGCGCTCCTTTGCAGGACGGCCTGTCTCCGTGGCAAGGGCGGCGAGGGCGCGGCGGTCCACCTTGCCGTTCGGGGTGAGCGGGAGGTCCGGGACCGGCACGAAGAGGGAGGGGACCATGGGCTCGGGCAGGCGCTCCCGCAGCCGGGCGCGCAGGTCGTCCGCTTGCGCCTCGCCCACCCAGAAGGCCGCGAGGCTCTTGTCTACCGGGACCACCGCGGCCCGCGATACGCCGGGACAGGCGAGGAGCGCTGCCTCGACCTCCCCCGGCTCGATGCGGAAGCCGCGGATCTTGAGCTGGGAGTCCAGCCGGCCCTGGAACTCCAGGGTGCCATCGGCCCGCCAGCGCACGCGGTCGCCGGTCCGATACAGCCGGCCTTCTTCGAACGGATCGGGGACGAAGCGCTCCGCGGTCAGGTCCGGCCGGTCGAGGTAGCCCCGGGCCAGGCCATCGCCGCCCGCGTACAGCTCGCCCCAGGCTCCCACGGGCAAGGGCTCCATCCGGTCATCCAGGACATAGACCCGGGCGTTGGCGATGGGCCGGCCGATGGGCACGGTTTCTTCCACCGCTTCCACGCGATGACAGCAGGTGAAGGTTGTGCCCTCTGTGGGACCGTAGCCGTTGACGAGGGTCAGACCGGGGTGGGCCTCCAGGACCCTCCGGGCGTGCTCGGGCGAGACCACGTCGCCGCCGGCCAGGAGCTGCTTCAGCGGACGGAGACCGTCCAGCCCGCTGTCCACCATCTCGTGGAAGAGCCCGGCGGTGAGCCAGGCCGAGGTCACGCCATGGCTCTCGATGACACGGGCCAGGTCCTCCAGCGATCCCACGCGCCCGGGGAACAGGACCAGCCGGCCGCCGTTGAGGAGCGGCGCCCAGATCTCCAGGGTCGAGGCGTCGAAGGAGATCGGGGCGTACTGGAGCCAGGTGTGCTCCATCTCCGCGTAATCGGTGCCGCGCACCAAGCGGACCACGTTGCGGTGGGAGACTGCCACGCCCTTGGGGGTGCCGGTCGAGCCCGAGGTGTACATCACATAGGCCAGGGCGTCAGGAAGGATGTCGGGGAGCGTTTCCGCTTCCGGTCCATCCAGGTCCAGCAGGGTCGCTCCCGCGTCCCGCATCATCCACTCCCGGCGCTCCGGCGGATGGGTGGGATCGAGCGGCAGGTAGGCGCCTCCGGCCCGGAGGATGCCCAGCAGGTTGACGATCAGATCGAGACTGCGCTCCGCCAGCACTGCCACCCGTTGCTCGGGTTTCAAGCTGAGGCGGCGAGCGACGCGCTCGGCTCTTTCCTGAAGCTCGCGGTAGGTCAGCCTCTCGCTCCCCTGCTCCACCGCGACCGCTTCGGGTGTAAGCGCCGCCTGCTCCGCGAACAGCTCGGGGATCGAAACCGCCGGGAAGGGGGACGCGGTCCGGTTCCAGTCCACCAGGATCTGCCGACGCTCGTCCTCGGAGAGCATCGGCAGCGCGGCCGGCGGCCGTTCGGGATCGGCGGCCAGGGCTCCGAGCAGGTTTTCCAGGTGCGCCAGCAGGCGGTCCGCCGTAGCCGGCTCGTAGCGCCGGTCCGCGACCAGGCGGACGGAGAGGTCCCCGCGGGCCATGACCGTCAAGGTGAGCGGGTAGTTGGTGTGCTCGCCGGACTCCACGTCCACGATCCGCAGATCCCCCAGCCGCTCGGACACGGAGGGGTCCACGGGATAGTTCTCGAAGGCGAGCAGGCTGCCGAAGAGCGGCTCGCCGGCCGGGACCTCGGAGAGCGCCTGCACGCGCGGCAGCGGAGTCCACTGGTGCTGGTGCAATCCGGTCTGGCCCGCCTGGAGCCGCGCCAGCCAGGCGGACGCGGGCTCCTGCTCCGGGATCTCCACCCGCACCGGCACGGTGTTGATGAACAGGCCGACGATCGACTCGGCGCCGGGCAGCTCGGCCGGGCGGCCGGAGACCACGGCGCCGAAGACGACATCGGATGTCCCGGCGTAGCGGGAGAGGAGGAGCGCCCAGGCCCCCTGCACCAGGGTATTCAGGGTCACCTGGAGACGGTGCGCGAGCTCCTCCAGCAGGTCGATCCGCAGCGCGACGCTGCGCTCGAAGTAGTCGGCGGCGTGGCTGCCGTCCGGTCCGCCCGCGCGGTCGAAGGGCACCCGGGTGGACTCGGTTAAGCCGCGGAGAGTCTCGCGCCAGTGGCGCTCGGCTTCAACCTCATCCCTCTGCGCGAGCCAGGCGATGTAATCGCGGTAGGGGCGCGCCGGAGGATGCCGGACTTCGCGGTTTGTGTACAGCGCGAAGACTTCCCCCAGGATCACGGAGAGGCACCAGCCGTCGAAGAGCAGGTGATGGGAGCTCCAGACGAGGCGGTGGCTCTCCTCGCCCGTGCGCACCAGGGTGAGCCGGAGGAGCGGCGGCCGCGAGAGGTCGAAGCCGCGGGCGCGGTCGGCGGCGAGAAGGTCGTGCCAGCGCGCCTCCAGGTCCGGCAGGCCGCGCCAGCCCTCCTCGGTCCAGGGCAGCTCCGTTTCGCGCCGCACGAGCTGGAGCGGGCGCTCGACGTCCTTCCAGACGAACCCCGTGCGCAGAGCGGAGTGGCGCTCCACGACCCGCTGCCAGGCGGCGGCGAAGGCGGGCGCGTCGAGCCGCCCTTCGAGACCGGCCGTGACCTGGCCGAAGTAGAGATCCGCGTCCTCGGAGTAGAGGCTGTGGAACAGGAGGCCCTCCTGGAGCGGCGCCAGGGGATAGAGATCCTCGACTCCCCGGTCGCTGCCCAGCAGCCGGTCGAGCGCCGCCTGGTCCAGACCCGCGAGCGGGAAGTCGGACGGGGTGTAGCCCCCGGCCTCGGGCGACAGGCAGTGCTCGATCAGGACCTCCAGCTCGGCGAGGAAGCCCCGGGCCAGCCGCTCGACCGTGACCGGGAGATGGCACCCCGGATCGTAAGTCCAGGCCACGCGCAGGCGGTTCTCCAGCACCCCCAGGTCCACGGCGAAGAGGTGGCGGCCGGGGACGGCTTCGCCCAGCGTGCCGCGGACCTCCTCGGGCGCGAACGCGAAGAGGCCCTCCTCCCCACCCGCGTCGAACCGGCCGAGGTAGTTGAACGAGACCTGCGGCGTCGGAGTCCCTGGCAGGGGATCGGCCAGCCGGGGAACCGCGCGGAGCGTCTCCTTGACCGTCTGGATCGACTCCCGCGGCCCGGCCCCGGGAGGCAGCTCCAGGGCCACCGGGGAGAGGGCCGTGAACCAGCCCACGGTGCGCGACAGGTCCACGCCGGGGAAGATCTCCTCGCGACCGTGGCCTTCCAGATCCACCAGCAGCGTGCTCTCGCCGGTCCAGGCGGCGAAGGCGCGGGCGAGCGCGGCGAGCAGCAAGTCGTTGACCTGGGTGTGATAGGCCTTGGGCGCATCCTGAAGAAGCGCCCGGGTCCGGGAGGGATCGAAGGCGACCGAGAGGGTCGCCATCCCTCCCGGGCCGTCCAAGTCCACCGGCAGCGGCGGGGCGGACGGGAGCGCGAGCCCGGGCGGGAGATCCTGGGCAGCCAGAAGCTCCGCCCATCGCTTCCAGGAGGTGGTCTTGGGAGGAAGCTCGAGTTGCCTGTAGGCCGCGGCGAGGTCTTCCAGCAGAACGCGCCAGGAGACGCCGTCCACGATCAGGTGGTGCGCTGTGAGCAGGAGCCGGTCGCCCTCCTTCAACCGGAAGAGGGCCGCCGTGAACAGAGGTCCCTTGGCGAGGTCGAGGCCGGACTGGAGCTGTTCCGCGGCGGCTTCGAGCGCCCGAGGAACCTCTCGAAGGTCGATTTCGAAGAGAGGCACCGCGGCTTCCGGAGCATGGACCTGCCGCCACTCCCCTTCCTCCTGGAGGAAGCGCAGTCGCAGCGCGTCGTGGTGCCGGGCGAGCCGCTCCAGGGCGGTGGCCAGGGGCGCGGCGGCGAGCCGCTCCAGGGGGGCGAGCAGCACCGCCATGTTGTAGCGCCACGGCTCCTTCCTCCCCTCCTCGAAGAAGTGGCGCTGGATCGGTGTGAGCGGAGCCTCTCCCTCGACCGGCCCCTCGGCGGTTGCTGTCTCACCTGTCCCGGCGGCAGTGGCGAGCCCGGCGATGGTCTGGTGCTCGAAGAACTGCCGGGTGGTGAGCAGGAGCCCCGCCCGGCGCGCCCGCGCCACGACCTGGATGCTCAGGATCGAGTCGCCGCCAAGCCGGAAGAAGTTGTCGTGGACCCCCACCTGATCCAGCCCGAGCACCTCGCGCCAGATCCCCGCCAGCACCTCCTCGCGCTCGTTGCGGGGCGGGACCGAGCCGGCGGCTGCCTCGCGCACCGGCTCCGGCTCGGGCAGGGCCTTGCGGTCTACCTTGCCGTGGGTGGTGAGGGGCAGTTGAGGAAGCGCCACGAAGGCCGAGGGGATCATGTACTCGGGCAGGCTTTTGCGCAGGAACGCGGCCGGATCATCCACATCTCCCGCATACCAGGCGATGAGCTTCCCCTGGCGGGCCAGGACCGCCACCTCCCGCGCCTCGGGATGGGCGAGAAGAGCGGCCTCGACCTCCCCGGGCTCGACGCGGAAGCCGCGGATCTTGACTTGGTCGTCGATGCGGCCGAGGAACTCCAGATCGCCATCGGTCCGCCTCCGCACTAGGTCGCCGGTGCGATAGAGGCGCGCCCCGGGCTCGGTCGCATAGGGATCAGGAACGAACCGCTCCGCCGTCAGGGCGGGCCGGCCGAGATAGCCGCGGGCCAGGAGGCCGCCCAGGCAGAGCTCCCCGGGCACGCCCACCGGCTGGCGGCTCCCGCCAGGCCCGAGCACCCGCGCCACGCGGCCGGGCAGAGGCCCGCCGATCGACACCGGCCCATCCTCTCCATCGCCAGGCCGGACCGCGTGCTGGGTGGCGGAGACCACCGCCTCGGTGGGACCGTAGCCGTTGAGCAGCGGCACCCGGGAGAGAGGAGTCCGGCTCCACTGGCGCACGCTCTCGGTGCGCAGCTCCTCGCCGCCGATCAGCACGCGGCGCACCCCCGGCAGGTCGGTCTCCCCCGCCTCGGCGATCCACCGGGACCAGAAGGCCGTGGGGAGGTCGACGATCGTTACTCCGTGCCGGACGACCTGGGCCGTCAGCTCGTCCGGGTCCCACAACTCGGCCCCGCGCATCACCAGCGTGGCGCCGCGGGTCAGCGCGGTGAAGCACTGCTCCACCGCGGGGTCGAAGCTGGCCGAGTTGAACTGGAGGAACCGGTCCCCCTCCACCACTCCATGGACCCGCGCCCACGTCCCCACATGCGCGACCGCGGCGGCGTGGCTCACTCCCACACCCTTGGGGAGGCCGGTCGAACCCGAGGTGTAAATCAGGTAGGCCAGGTTCTCCGGCAGGACTCCCGTGGCGGGGACCGGCGCCGCTGCCAGAGGCGCGTCCAGGTCCACCACCGGAATGTCCAACGCGGGCAGGCGCGCCGCGATCGGAGGCTGGGTCACCAGCGCCGTCGCGCCGCAGTCCCGGAGCACGAACGCGATCCGCGACGGCGCGTCCTCGGGATCGATGGGCAGGTAGACGCCGCCGGCCTGGAGCACGCCGAGCAGGGCGGTCACCAGCCGGGCCGAGCGCTCCGCGCAGACGACCACCGGCACCTCGGGACCGACCCCCAGGCTCCGCAGGTGGCGGGCCAGGGACGCGGCGCGCTCCGCCAGCTCCCGGTAGGTGAGGCTCTCGGGACCGCAGACCACCGCCTGGGCATCGGGCGTCCGCCGAGTCTGCGCCGCGATCAGGTCGTGGACGCAGGCGGTCGGGACGGGATCGGCAACCTCGGCAGGGGGTCCCTGCTCGGCGCGAGCGAGCTGCGCCCGCTCGGCCGCGCTCAGCAGCGGGATCGATTCGAGGTGCACCGCGGCATCGGCGACCACGGCCGTCACCAGGGCCTGGAAACGGCCGAGCAGGCGCTCCACCGTGCCGCCGTCGAACAAGTCCAAGTCGTTCTCCAGCGTACCCGAGAGCCCGGCCGGAGTGTCAAAGAGCGTGAGCATCAGGTCGTAGCGGGCATTGCCGTCGAAGGCATCCACCGGCTCGAAGTCCACGCCCGCGAGGCTCGCCTTGGAAAGCTCTCCTTCGAGCACCTGGACGAGCGCCTGGACGATCGGCTGGCGGCTCGTGTCCCGCTCCGGCTGGACCGCCTCGACCAGTTTGCCGAAGGGGAGGTCCTGATGCGCCAGGGCGCCCAGCGCGGACTGGCGGACCCGTGCCAGCAGCTCGCGGAAGGGCGGGTCTCCCGCGAGGTCGATGGGGAACGGCACCTGGGTGAGGAAGCAGCCGAGGACCCCTTCGAGCTCGGGGCGGCTCCGGTTCGCGTTGTTGGCGCCCAGGATCAGCCGCTCCTGGCCGGACCACCGGCTGAGCAGCGCGGCCCAGGCGGCCAGCACGGCCATGAAGAGCGTGGCACCCTCGCGCTGGGCGAGGCCGCGGAGCCCCTCGGTCAGCTCGCGGGAGAGGCCCACGAGGCGCTGCTCGCCGCGCATCCGCGCCGTGGCCGGCCGCGGCCGGTCCGTGGGCAGCTCCAGCAGCAAGGGAAAATCCGCCAGCCGTTCCTTCCACCAGGAGACGAGCCACTCCAGAGCCTCTCCCTGGAGCCATTCGCGCTGCCAGACCGCGAAGTCCGGGTACTGGACCGCCGGCAGCGGCAGCTCAGACGATCCAGCGTAAAGCGCGGCCAGCTCGGCCCAGATGATCTGGAAGGAGATCCAGTCGGTGATCAGGTGGTGGATCGTCAGTAGACAGAAATGGTCCTCCGGGGCCAGCCGCAGCAGGCTCGCCCGGACCAGCGGCCCGCGCTCCAGGTCGAAGGCAGCGGCCGAGTCCACGCCCACCAGGCGCAGGGCCTCGGGCTCGCGCAGCGCCTCGGGCAGCCCCGAGAGGTCGACGAGCGCGAGCCGCGGTGCGCCCTCGGTCCCCACCCGCTGCACGGGCCTGCCGTCCTCGCTCGGGAACGCGGTGCGCCAGGCCGCGTGGCGCCGGGCGATTTCTCGAAGAGCTGCGGCCACCACGGGCACCGACACGGAGCCGCGCATCCGGCTCGCGGCGGAGATGTTGAGCCCCGCGCCGGCCGGGTAGAGCTGCTCCATGAACCAGAAGCGCTCCTGGTCGAGCGACAGCGGCCAATCTCCCACGCCCGCGGGACCGCTCACCGGCCTGACCGGCGGCTGCTGAGGGGGGCGCGCAACGGCCTTGCGCTGCTTCTCACGCAGCTTCTCGAACAGGGCCCGCTGCTCGGGAGTCAGGGCCGAGATGCGGTCCGTAACGCTCATCTTTCCTCCAGGGCCGACAGGCGGACCTCGGGGTCCGCGGTCACCGCGTCGGTCATCCGGTAGAGCGTCTCCAGCAGGCTCTCGGCCGTGGCCGGATCGAAGAGGTCGGCGTTGTACTCCAGGGAGCCGGTCAGGCCGGCGTCGTGGTAGTCATACATCCCGAACATCAGGTCCCACCGCGAGTTGCCGTCGTAGAGCCCCACGGGCTCGAAATCCAGGCTACCGGCGCTGCCATAGCTCTTCCCCTCCAGGACCAGAAGGAGGACCTGCACCACGGGATAGCGGCCAGGGTCCGGCGTCACCCCCAGGGCCTCGATCAGCTTGCTGAACGGAAAGCTCTGGTGGGCATAGGCCGACAGTGCCGTTTTCTTCGTACGAGCGAGGACCTCGCGGAAGGTCGGATCTCCCGAGAGGTCGGCGGCGAACGGAACCTGCGTGAGGAAGAAGCCGGCCACGGTCTGCAGCTCGGGCCGGGCGCGGTTGGCGCTGTTCGAGCCGACCACGATCCTCTCCCGCCCCGTGAGGCGCCGGATCAGCGCGTACAGGACGGCCATCACGGCCATGAACATCGTCGCCCCTTCCCCCCGGGCGAGTGCGCGCAGCCGGTCGGTGCGCCCGGCGCCGAAGCGGATGCGGCAGAGCCCTCCCCGCTGGCTCTGGACGGCTGGCCGCGGCCGGTCCGCCGGGAGATCCAGGACCAGGGGGAAGCCCTCCAGCTCCGAGCGCCAGAAGCGGGCCTCCTCCTCCAGGACTTCTTCTTGCAGCCACTCGCGTTCCCAGAGCACATAGTCCGGATACTGCACGGGCACGGGCGGCAGGGGGGCGCCCTCATACACCGCGATCAGCTCCTGGAAGAAGACCTGAAAGGTGATCCAGTCCGTGGCGATGTGGTGGATCGTGAGCAGGTAGAGGTGCTCCCGCGTGGCGAGCCGCACCAGGGCGATGCGCAGCAGCGGACCGTTCTCCAGGTCGAACGGCTGGCGCGTGTGGTCGTAGATGGCTGCGTGCCCGACGCTCTCCCGGGCCTCCGCGGGCAGGGCGCTGACATCGATCACCGAGACCTCGGGTTCGATCCAGGGGTGGACCCGCTGCACGGGCCGGCCCTCGACAATCGGAAAGGTGGTGCGCCAAGCCGCATGCCGCCGGATCAGCTCGCGGAACGCCGCGAGGAACCGGGGGATGTCCAGCTCCCCCTGCACACGGCTGCCGGCGTCCACGTTCCAGGAGACCAGGCCGGGGTCGTCCCGGTGCATCTGCCAGATCCGCTCCTGGTCGAAGGAGAGGGGCCAGTCGCCCACGCCCGTGGGTCCGGAGACCGGGCGCACCGGAGGAGGCACGCGCGGCCGGGACGGCTTCTGCTGCCGCAGCTTCTCGAACAGGGCCCGCTGCTCCGGGCTCAGGGCGGAGAGACGGTCCACGACGCTCATCGGGAGGGCTTCGTCGACCTGGAGCAGCCGGAGGGAGAAAGCGGAGCACCCATAGCAATCGAACTATACCGCTAACCCCGCCGCCCTTTTGACCCAGGGGCCCGGACGACTGCGGACGCGCCAGGGATGGCTCCGACTGGGCTCCGGCCGGCTCGTGCCGCGGTGCGAACGGTCTGGACCGCCGTACGGACCGCTCGGACGGCGGTATGGAAGGCTCCGATGGCGGTACGAACGGTTCACCCTCCTGGACGAACCGCTCGCACCTTCATTCGGGCGGCTCGTGATGCTGTACGGATGGCTCGCACCGCGGTACGGACAGCTTGGGCAGCGATACGGACGGTTCCACCCGCGATACGGACGGTTCCACCCGCGATACGGACGGTTCGGACGCTGGTACGGACGGCTCGGACCTCAGTCTGAACGGCTCGCCCCTGGCTCCCAACCGTCCGTACAGCCGCCCGAGCCGTCCGTACCGCAGTCCGAGAGGCTCGGGCCGCGTCCCGAACCGTCCGTAGGGTCTTCCGGGAGGCTGCGGATGTAGTACGGAGGGCTCGGAGGAACTGCGGACGGCCGGCAACGGCTCGCCGGAGACGCGGGGAGGGAGGCAGCCGGGCTCCGGGGGAAGGCCGGGAGAGAGGGTGCATGCCCTCGAAGTGTTTCCCCTCCCACTTCGCATAAAGGGCGAGGTGGGGAGCCCGGAGCCTGATCTGCTGTTCTTCAACTACAGGATTTTGAGCTCCGCCCAGTCGAGCGAATACCCGAGCGCCCGCTTCACTTCACGTTCTCGTCCTGCTGAAAGCACACCAACCCGGGAGGACAGGAGGTGCTTCGCAACAACGCGTCAGCAGCAGTACAGGCTGCCGTCCCACCGGAGCTGGAAGGTCTGCCCACCAGATCTCGTATTGCCTCACTTCTTCTCCGGGAAACCTTGGTGCTCCCAGACGGCCGCATCGAACGCTGAATCGGCACTGTCCGGATGGCGCGCGTACGCCTCAGCCGTGGCCCGCTCTTCAGCCTCCCAGAGCGCCTTCAGGATGGCCGCTCGGATGAACTCCGACCGATGGCGAGAACGCGCCGGAGCAATCCGCTCCAAGCGGCCCGCCAGCTCATCGTCCACTTCTACAAGCAGTGCCTTCATAGGTTGGAGTATAGGCGCGAGCGAGCCCTACACCTCCAGCTCCGCGAGCCGGGCCGCAGCCTCTTCCGGAGAGAGGCCTTCGATTATGGCCAGCAGGGCTTCCAGCTCCTCGGGGTCCTCCTCTCCTCGCGCCCGGCGAACGGCCTTGGCCAGCTCCGCGATGTTGGGCGACTCGAAGAGCGCGGTGACGGGCAGGTCGGCCTGCAGGAGGGAATGGACCTGCGTGGTCACCTGGATCGCCAGGAGGGAGTGGCCTCCCAGCTCCAGGAAGTCGTCGTCCCGGCCGATGGATTCGATGCCGAAGAGGTCTTGCCAGATGGCGGCGAGCTTCTCCTCCAACTCGTCCCGCGGCGGCTCGTAGGGTCTCGCGAGACCGGGGCGCTGCGCCTTGGCGCCGCGGCGGACCGGTGCGATCTGGGCCAGCAGGGTGTCGGCGGTGACGCTGTCCGTCTCCGCGATGAGGGCGTGGAGGTCCTGCCCGGAGACGACCACACGGGGGAGCGGGCTCGCGAGGAGACGGCGGAGCGCGTCCGCGCTCTTCTCCTCGGTGACGCCGTGGGCCATCAGGTTGGCCTGGACCTCCTCCGTCGCCACCCCGGACATGCCGCTGGCCACGCCGAGCACGAGCCAGGCTCCCCAGTGGTAGGGGTCCCACTGCACGGAAAGGGTGTGGGCCTTCCCTTCCGCCTCGCGGCGCACGGCCAGGGCTTCCAGGTATCCGCCGGCCGCGGCCACGTCGAGTTGCCCGAGGCCGCCCGTGACCGCGGTGCTCGTCGAGGAGAGCAGGACGAACGCCGGAGGCTCGGGCTCGGCGTCGACCGATTCCAGGAGCGCCTCCGCCCCCCGGGCCACCGGGTCCAGGACGGCGTGCAGGGTCTCCGGCTTCTTGAGCTGGAGCAGGCCGCCCGCGAAGGTGCCGCCGGTGTAGAAGGCGCCGTGGACAGGACCGAAGCGGGCGCGCGTTTCGGCGAACGCCGAGCGCAGGTCGCGGGAGAGGAGGACGCGGTCGAGCCCCACCTCGCGCTCCAGGGTGAGCAGCCGGAGGATGGCGGCGCCGATGACGTCCTGCCCGGGCGGCACCTCCGGCAGCGCCTTCCAGGTCTCCCACCGCTCGCGCGGAGGGAATTCCGGCGGCAGGACGAGCGCCACCCGGGCGTCCAGGCGGCGGACCAGGTGATCGGCGATGGCCATGCCGGGGCCGTGCGCGGCGTCGGCGATCAGGTAGACGGCCCCTTCCGCGAGCAGGGAGTCTTCCTCGGGCAGGCGCAGGCGCTCGAAGCTGCGGACCCAGCGCTGCCGGCCGCGCAGGGCCACCGCGGTTTCCACGGGGGTGGAGAATTCGGCGAGGAGGCGGTCTTCAAGACCGGGCGCGAGCGTCACGTCCACGCTGCCGCAGGTCAGGCGCGGCAGCTCCTGGTGCATGACCTTGAGCGCGCCGAGGATGGTGGCCTTGCCGGGGTGGATGGGATCGCCATCCACCAGCTCGTGCAGGCCATTGGCGACCACTAAGAGCCGGATCGGCTTGTCGACCGCCGCCAGCGCCTGGGTCAGGAGCGTCAGGCTGACGAGCCCCGCGTCCTGGGCCTCCTCGAAGGCGGGCTCTTCCGCGGTCAACCCCCACACGTGGAGGATCCGGTCCGGCTGGCTCTCGCGAAGGTCGTAATCCTGCCCCCGCGCCACGGTGAAGACCTCGTGTCCGTCATGGCGCAGGCGGTCCGCGATCCGCTCGCCCAATCCCAAGCCGTCGAGGAAGATCAGCCAGCGTCCGGGCTCGGGTGCAGCCGCCTTGAGGGGCACCTGCTTCCAGGATGGAACCCAGAACCAGTCCGCGAGATCGGAGGAGGTTTTCAGAGCGGCTTTCGGAGGATCGATCCAGAAGCGCTGGCGCTCGAACGGGTAGGTCGGCAGCGGCACGCGCCTCCGCCGCTCGCCGTTATGGAAGCGCGGCCAGTCGATCTCCACCCCCGCGATCCAGAGACGGCCCACGGCTTCCAGCACCGCCTCCAGGTCGGAGCCCTCGCGCAGGGTGGGGATGGTCACCCGGTTTGCGTTGGCCGATGGGTGCTGCTTGACCAGAGTCCCGAGCGTGGCGCCCGGACCGACCTCCAGGAAGACACGGTCGGGGTCCTGGAGCAGCTCGCCGATCCCTTCGGCGAAGCGCACGGGGCTGCGCATGTGCCGGGCCCAGTATCCGGGGTCCGCAGGGTCGGCGAAATCGTCCGCGGTGATCCAGGTCCCGGTGACGTTCGAGAGGAAGGGGATGCGCGGCGTCTGCATCCTCACTTTGCGGGCGATCTCGGCGAAAGGGGCGACGGCGGGCTCCATCATCGAAGAGTGGAAGGCGTGCTTGGTGCGTAGCCGGAGGCTGCTCACTCCCAGCTTCAGATCTAGCGCCTCCACGGCTTCCGCGGGGCCGCCCACCACGCAGAAGTGGGGGCCGTTCGTGGCGGAGAGGGACAAGCCGTCGACCAGCAGCGGCCGGACCTCCTCTTCGGGAAGGGGGACGGCGAGCATGGCGCCGCCGGGAAGGTCCTGGATCAGCTTCGCCCGCCGCGTCACCAGCTCCAGGGCGTCGTCCAGGGAAAGCGCTCCGGAGAGGCAGGCGGCCACGTACTCGCCCAGGCTGTAGCCGATCATGGCCTGGGGCTCGATCCCCCAATCCATGAGCAGCCGGCCGAGGGCGTACTCGATCACGAAGCAGGCCGGCTGCGCGTAGACGGTCTCGTGGAGAGGGGTGGTCTCCGGGGAGCGGCGGAGCATGGAGCGCAGGTCCGGCGCCTTCTTCTCCGACGGCCGCCATTCTCCCGGAGAGAAGAGCACGTCCAAGAGGTTGAAATCGAGCTTGCCGGCGCAGAGGTCCACCTGCTCGCGGAAGAACGGCTCGGTCTCATAGAGCTCCCGGGCCATGTCCACGTGCTGGTCGCCAAGGCCCGGGAAGAGGAAAACCACCGCGGGCTTCTCCTGGCGCCGCCCCACGATCCAATCGCCTCCCACCCGGATCTGCCGGTGCTCGAACGCCTTGCGGCCCACCTGGAGCGTCCAGGCCACGTCCGCGAGGGAGAGCTCCGGGTGAGCGTCCAGATGGCCGGCCAACCGCTCCGCCGCGGCTTCCCGGGCCGTGGGAGTGCGGGCCGAGAGAACCAGGAGCTGCGCTGGCCGCGAAGGCGGGTCTCCCGGCTCCGGCTCGGGCGCCTGCTCCAGGACCGCGTGGGCGTTCGTCCCGCCCAAGCCGAAGGAGCTGACGCCCGCCCGGCGCGGCGCTCCGTTCGTCTCCCAGGGCCTGGCCTCCGCGCAGACCTGGAAGGGGCTGCCGTCGAAAGCGATCTCCGGGTTGGGGCTCTCGAAGTGGAGACTGGGGGGCAGGGTCTCATGGACGAGCGCCAGGGTCGCCTTGATCAGCCCGGCCACGCCCGCCGCCGTGTTGCAGTGGCCGATCGAGGTCTTGACGGAGCCGAGGGCGCAGGAGCCGGGAGCGGCGCCCGCGAACGCCTGCGACAGCGCCGCGACCTCGATCGGGTCCCCCAGGGGCGTGCCGCTGCCGTGGGCCTCGACGTAGCCGATCGTGGCCGGCTCCACCCCGGCCATCATCAGGGCCTCGGAGATCACCTCGGCCTGGCCCTCCACGCTGGGAGCCGTGAAGCCGACCTTGCCGGAGCCGTCATTGTTGACCGCCGAGCCGCGGATCACGGCGTGGATGGGGTCGCCGTCGGCGAGCGCGTCGGCGAGGCGCTTGAGCGCCACGACTCCACAGCCGTTGCCCTCGACCGAGCCCCCAGCCCGGGCGTCGAAGGCGCGGCAGTGGCCGTCGGGGGACATCACGCTCCCCTCCTGGTAGAGGTAGCCGGTGCGCAGGGGCGAGCTGATCGAAACCCCGCCCGCGAGCGCCAGGTCGCACTCCCCGCCCAGCAGGCTCTGGGAGGCCATGTGGACGGCCACGAGCGAGGTCGAGCAGGCGGTCTGCACCGACACGCTCGGCCCCCGCAGGTTCAGCTTGTAGGAGGCGCGGGTGGCGAAGAAGTCGCGGTCGTTCAGGAGCACCGCCTGGAGAGCGCCGAGCGTGTCCGGCAGGTCGGGGTCCGGGAGCAGGTTGTGCAGCAGGTAGCTGCTGATCCCGGACCCGGCGTAGAGGCCGACGCGGCCGCCGGGCCGCTCCGGGTCGTAGCCGGCGTCCTCCAGCGCCTCCCAGGCGCACTCCAGGAAGACCCGGTGCTGCGGATCCATGGCCTCGGCCTCGCGCGGGGTGAAGCCGAAGAAGGCGGCGTCGAAGAGGTCCGCGTCCGCGAGCGACCCCTTGGCGCGTACATAGCGCGGATCGGCCAGCAGCGCGGGGTCGACCCCGGCCGCGGCGAGCTCCTCTTCGCTGAAGAACGAGACGGTCTCGATGCCATCGCGCAGGTTGCGCCACAGCTCTTCCGCGTCGCGCGCGCCCGGGAAGCGGGCGGCGATGCCGACGATCGCGATTCCTTCCAGCTCACTCATCTCCTGCTCCGCCGTTTCTCCTGAAGCTGCCGCATCGACTCGCGGCGGGTCTCGGTGCGTGCCCGTGCCTGCTCTGCCTTCTCTTCCGGCCGCGGCTCCTCCGTTTCCAGGCTTCGTGCCAGGCTCTCGATCGTCGGGTGCCGGAACAGCTCCACGAAGGGGATCTCCCGGCCGAGGGCCTGCCGCAGCCGGCTCTGCAGGCGGGCCAGCAGCAGCGAGCTGCCGCCCACCTCGAAGAAGCTCTCCTGGACGCCCACGCGCTCGAGCTGGAGCACCTCGCGCCAGACGGCCGCGATCCTCCTCTCCAGGTCGTTGCGCGGCGGCATGAAAGCGGCCTCGGCACGGACCTGGAGGGGCGCCGGCAGGGCGGCCCGGTCGAGCTTGCCGTTGCCGGTCACGGGAAGGGCCTCCAGCTCCACGAAGGTCCAGGGGACCATGTACTCGGGCAGGGTCTCCTGCAGAAAGGCCCGCAGCCCGGACGCCGCCGGGGCCGGCGACCGGGACGGGACAATGTATCCCACGAGGCGCTTGTCCCCGGAGACACCTTCCCGCGCCAGCACGACCGCCTCCCGCACGCCCGGGTGACGGACCAGGGCCGCCTCGATCTCTCCCAGCTCGATGCGGTAGCCGCGGACCTTGACCTGCTGGTCGACTCGGCCCAGGAACTCCAGGTTGCCGTCCCCGAGGTACCTTGCCCGGTCGCCCGTGCGGTAGAGCCGCGCGCTATCGCCACCAAACGGATCGGGGAGAAACTGCGCCGCGGTCAGCTCCGGCTGGTACACGTAGCCGGCGCTCAGCACGCCGCCTCCGATGTAGAGGTCACCCGGGACGCCCAGCGGGCAGGGGCTCAGCCCCTCGTCGAGCACGTGATAGCGGCCGTTGGCGATCGGCCGGCCGTAGGGAATGCTCGGCCAGCGCGGGTCCACCTCGCCGACCGGGTACCAGTTAGACCACACCGTGGCCTCGGTGGCACCGCCCAGACTGATCACCCGTGCGCCGGGGAAGGCGGCCCGCACCTGGTCCGGCAGGCGCACCGGGATCCAGTCGCCCGAGAGCAGCACCAGCCGGAGCCCCTCACTCTTCTCCGGGAACAGCGGCGCGAGCTGCTGGAGCGCGGCCGGCGCCGAGTCCCAGATGGTGACCGGCTCGTCGCGCAGCAGAGCCATCAGCCGCGCCGGGTCGCGCAGCGCCTCCTCGGGCGCCACGTGGATCGTGCCCCCGGCCGCCAGCGTGCCGAAAACGTCATAGACCGACAGGTCGAACCCGAGGGAGGTCACGAAAAGCAGCCGGTCTCCCGGGCCGGCTCCGAAGGTCTCGTTCACCCAGCCGATCAGGTTCACGGCTGGCCGGTGCTGCACGGCGATCCCCTTGGGCCGGCCGGTCGATCCCGAGGTATGGACGACATAGGCGAAGTCGTCCGGCGAGGCCGTGGCGGGCAGGCGGACGGGGGACTGGCGATCCACGTGCCAGCCGGTCCAGACGCGCTTGCGGCGAGCCTCGCCGCCCGGGGTCAGCAGCACGTCGTAGCGGAAGCGCAGCTCGTTGTCGAAGCCCTGCTCGCGGTGGAGCACCGAGGCCTCGCCGAGGCCGCGGAAGAGGTCCTCGTCGATCCACATCTCGCGGCCCCCCCCGCTGACACTGGCCCCGGAGCGCCGGAACTCTTCGCGCCGCCGCGAATCCGGCACATCGGCCACGAGCAGGACGCCGCCGGGCGCGAGACGCGCCAGGGCCTGCTCCACCACCCGCTCGAGATAGACGGGGCCGGGGAAGAACTGTACCGTGCTCGCCATCACGATCAGGTCGAACGGCCCCTCGGGCAGCTCGTGGGCGAATCCGGTGATCAGATCCACGTTCCCGATCCCATGCTCCGCGGCCCAGGCGCGGTTGCGCTGCTGGGTGGCCTCCGAGGGATCGAGGCCCACGGCGCGGGCCACCCGCGGCGCCATCTCCCAGAAGAGCAGGCCCGCGCCGCAGCCGATCTCCAGCACCCGGGCGTCCGGCCGCAGCCAGGGCTCGGCCAGGGAGAGCACACGGTCCCGGTACTCGTCCACCTCGGCCTCGGCGAAAGGCCGGCCCGTGTAGCTGCTGACGAAGCCCGCGGCCGTGACGCGGTCGGTGGCGCGCTCGGCGACGAAGTCCCAGAGGGCGCGGACGGCTTCGGGGTCCAGGGGCTCGGCAGGGGGCCGGGGCGTGTCCACGTCCAGGCATACGGCATCGGCCAGGGGCAGCCGCCACCAGATCTCCTGGATGGCCGGGAGCAGCGCCGAGCGGGTGACCACGACAGGCGTCCGGGACGCGGCCAGGATGCCCTCGGCCCGCTCCGCCGGCCAGGAGGCGTCCAGGGGCAGGTAGTGCCCGCCGGCCTTGAGGATGCCCAGCACGGCGGCGATCATGTCGAGCGACCGTTCCATCCAGACCGCCACGGACACGCAAGGACGGACACCGCGCTCGCGCAGCAGCCCTGCCAGCCGGTTGGCCCGTTCGTCGAGGGCGGCGTAGGTCAGCGACTCTCCCTCCCACACCGCGGCCAGAGCGTCCGGCTGGCGCTCGGCGCGGTCCTCGAACAGGCGGTGGACCGTGAGGTCCTGCGCGAAGGGCGCGGCCGTGTCGTTCCATTCATGGACGGCCTGGTGCTGCTCCTCCGGCGTGAGCAGCGACGCCTCGGCCAGCCGGGCGCGCGGGCGGGCCGCCAGATCCTCCAGCAGGACCGCGAGGTGCCTCGCGTAGCGCGCCGCGGTCGCGGGCTCGAAAAGGTCGGCGGCGTACTGGAGCAGGCCCGCGAGCCGGCCCCCGTTCTCGACGAAGACGAAAGAGAGGTCGAACTTGGCCACGCCCGTGCCGACCTCCTCGGGAAGGAGGCGGACCTCGCCCAAATCCGCCTCGGGCAGGGGCGCGTTCTGGAGGGCCAGCGCCACCTGGAACAGCGGCGAGCGCGAGAGGTCGCGGTCCGGGTGCAGCTCGTCCACGAGCTTCTCGAACGGCACGTCCTGGTGCGCGTACGCCCCCAGGCTGGCCTCCCGCACCTGCCGCAGCAGGTCGCGGAAGCTCTCCGCGCGCGACAGGTCCGCCCGCACCACCAGGGTGTTCACGAAGAACCCGATCAGTCCCTCGGTCTCGATACGGTTCCGGTTCGCGATGGGCGAGCCGATGGCCAGGTCGGTCTGGCCCGTGAGCCGGGCGAGCAGGGCGAAGAGCCCGCCGGCCAGCACCATGAACGGGGTCACCCCTTCCTCGCGGGCAACCTCGACGATCCGGCGGGACAGGCCCCCGTCCAGATCATCCAGGCCGAAGCGGTGCTCGGCGCCGCGCTGGGTCTGCACCGGCGGACGGGCATGGTCGGCCGGCAGCTCCAGGGCCGCGGGCGCGCCCCGCAGCCGCTCGCGCCACCAGGCAATCTGGCTCTCCAGCACCTCGCCGGAGAGCCAGTGCCGCTGCCAGACCGCGAAGTCGCCGTACTGGACGGGCAGCGCGGGCAGGCTGTCCTGCGCATAGAGCGCGTTGACCTCCCGCACCAGCACGCCCATGGACCAGCCGTCCGTGACGATGTGGTGGAGGTTGAGGAGCAGCAGGCTTCGCTCCGGCGCCAGATCCAGCAGCACGGCGCGCAGCAGCGGCCCGGCGGCGAGGTCGAACGGCCGCGCCGCCTCCTCGCGCGCGAGACGGTGGGCCTCCGCTGCGGCCCCGGCAAGACCGCGGAGGTCCACCACGGGAACCGGCACCGGCGCCGCCGGCAGCACGGTCTGGACCGGCGAGCCGTCGCGCTCCGCGAAGACCGTGCGCAGGACCTCGTGACGGCGGACGACGCCGGAGAGCGCCGCAGCGAGACGGAGCAGGTCCAGGCGTCCCTCGAGGGTCAGGGCCAGCGGCACGTTGTAGGCCGAGCCGCCGGGCTGCAGGCGGTCCAGGAACCAGAGGCGCTCCTGGGCGAAGGAGAGGGGCAGGTCCCCCGTCCGCACTACCGGCCGGATCGGCGGCGCGGAGGGCGCGGTATTTGCGCCCCGAGCCGCGTCCAGGATGGCCCCGGCCATGGCCGAGAGCGTCGAGGCCTCGAAGATCCGGCGCAACGGCAGGTCCACGCCGAAAGCCTCGCGGATGCGCGACGCCACCTGGGTGGCGAGAAGCGAGTGGCCGCCGAGCTGGAAGAAGTCGTCCAGGGCGCTCACGCGGGAGACGCCCAGCACCTCGGTCCAGATAGCCGCCAGCAGCTCCTCGGCGGGAGTGCGCGGCCCCACGAAGGGCCCTCCCTCGCTCCCCTCCTGGGGCTCGACGCGGGCGAGGGCGCGGCGGTCGAGCTTGCCCGTGGGGGTCAGGGGGAGAGCTTCGAGGAGCGCCCAGGCCGTGGGGACCATGGGATCGGGGAGGCTCGCGGCCAGGAAGGACCGCAGCTCGCCGAAGGTGGGAGGCTTCGCTCCGTCGCGGGGAACTACATACGCCACGAGGCGCCGCGATCCCGAGGTCTCGCCGCGGACGGCTACGGCTGCCTGCTGGACCGCGGGATGGCGGGCCAGGGCGGTCTCGACCTCGAACAGCTCGATGCGGTGGCCCCGGATCTTCACTTGGGAGTCGCGGCGGCCGAGGAACTCGAAGACCCCGTCCGGCCCGCGGCGCGCCAGATCGCCCGTGCGATAGAGACGGTCCCCCGGCTTCCACCCTTCGGCCCAGTGGAACGGGTCGGGGAGGAAGCGCTCGGCCGTGAGGCGCGGGCGGCCCAGATAGCCCCGCGCCAGTCCCGCGCCGCCCACCCAGACCTCGCCCGCCACGCCGACCGGAACCGGCTGGAGGCCCGCGTCGAGAAGGAAGACACGGGCGTGGTCCAGGGGCACGCCGATGGGTGGACGCTCGGGCCAGCGCGACGCATCCCCCCGAAGGTCGAGCCAGGTGACGGCGTGCGTCTCGGACGGGCCGTAGTGGTTGTGCAGCTCGGCCCCGGGCAGGCGCGAGAACAGCTCCGCCACCTGCGGCGTGACGTAGAGCTGCTCGCCCGCGCTCATGACCTCGCGCAGGCTGGAGGGAAAGGCGCCGGAGCCGCCCTCCTCGATCGCTGCCATCGCGACCTGCTGCAGGGCCACGAACGGGAGGAAGAGGCGCTCGATGCGCTGCTCGGCCAGAAGGCGGGTCAGGGTCGGAGGGTCGCGCCGCACGTCCTCGGAGACCAGGACCAGGGTGCCGCCCGCCCACCAAGTCGAGAAGATCTCCTGGAAGGAGACATCGAAGGAGAGCGAGGTGAACTGGAGCGTGCGCCCCGCCCTGGCCGCCGAGGTGCGCTGCTGCCAGAGGAGCATGGCCGTGATGGCCGCGTGCGTCATGGCCACGCCCTTGGGCCGGCCGGTGGAGCCGGAGGTGTAGACGACGTAGGCGAGGTGGTCGGGGGTGACTCCGGAGCCCTCACCCCCCTGGCCCCCCTCTCCCATCTCCCCAACCCCCTCCCTGGGAGAGGGGGGAACCGGCTTTAAGGATGTGTGGGGGCGCCCCTCTCCCGGCGAGGGGGGTGGGGAGGCGGGAGAGGGGACGGGGGTGAGGGCTCCCGGCTCATCCACGCGCACGACCTGCCCCACGCCTCCCGGCACCTTGCCCGCCATCGGACCATGAGTCACCACCACAGGCGCGTGGGCGTCCTCCAGCATGATCCGCAGGCGCTCCGCCGGCCAGGTGGGGTCCAGCGGCAGGTAGGCGCCGCCGGCCTCCAGCACACCCAGCACCGCGACCATCATGTCCAGCGAGCGCTCCAAGAAAAGGCCCACGGGCACGTCCGGCCCCACGCCCAGATCACGGAGCCGATGGGCCAGAGCCTTCGCCTGCTCCATCAGCTCGCCGTAGGTCAGGCTCGCGCCACCATCCACGACCGCCACCGCGCCGGGTGTCCGCGCCGCCTGGGCCGCCACCCCTTCGTGCACCAGGAGCTTCGGCGGCTCGGGGGTCAGCGGCCGGCTCCAGGCGGCCAGCTCCGATTGTTCCGCAGTGGTGAGCAGCGGCAGATCGGAGAGACGCCGGCCGGGGTCCTCGACCGCGGCTTCGAGCAGGGTGCGGAGGTGGCCGAGCATCCGGTCCACGGTCCCGGGATCAAAGAGGTCGCAGGCGTACTCCAGCGCTCCCAGGGCGCCGTCCTCCTCCTCCACGAGCATCAGGGTCAGGTCGAACTTGGACGTGCCCGTGTCCACGTCCAGCAGCTCGGTCTCAATCCCCGGGAGGACCGGCTTCACGGCTGCCTTCTGGAGCACGAGCATGGTCTGGAAGAGCGGGTTCCGCCCCGCTTGCCGGTCCGGGTGCAGCTCCTCGACGAGCTTCTCGAAGGGCACGTCCTGGTGCGCGTAGGCGCTCAGGGCCGCGGCGCGTACTCGCCGTCCCAGCTCCCAGAAGGAGGGATCGCCCGACAGGTCGAGCCGCAGGGCCAGGGTGTTCGTGAAGAAGCCGATGAGCCCCTCCAGCTCCAGGCGGGTGCGGTTCGCGATGGGCGAGCCCACGACCACGTCCTCCTGCCCGCAGTAGCGCGAGAGCAGGGCCTGCCAGCCCGCGAGCAGGGCCATGAACGAGGTCCAGCCGTCCCGCCGCGCCAGCTCCGCCATCCGGCCAAACAGCTCAGCGGACAGCTCGAACGCCCGCCGGCCGCCGCGGGTGCCCGTGGCCGGCGAGGGCTGGCGGTCGTAGGGCAGCTCCAGCAGATCCAGAGAGCCGGGCGCTCCGGAGAGGATGCGCCGCCAGTGCGCCGCCTCCCACTCCAGCACCTCGCCCGCGAGCCACTGCCGCTGCCAGCGGGCATAGTCGGGAAATTGCACCGGCAGCTCGGGCAGAGGCGAGGGCTCTCCAGCCAGGAAGGCCGTGTAGAGCGTTCCCAGCTCCCGCATCAGCACGCCCAGCGACCAGGCGTCGGACACGATGTGGTGCGTCACCACGGCCAGGAGCCGCTCCTGGTCTGAGACGCGCAGGAGCAGGGCTCGGACCAGCGGACCGGTCTCGAGATTGAAAGGCCTGTGCGCCTCCTGCTCCAAAAGATCCCAGGCTTCCTGAGGCCGTCCGCACAGATCCACCACGGGCAGCTCGAAGGCAGCCGGTGGGAGCACGACCTGGACCGGGGACCTACCGTCCGTCCGGAACACGGTCCGCAGCGCCTCGTGCCGCCGGACGATCTCTTCGAGGGCGCGCTCCAGCACGTCCTCGCGCACCGGTCCCAGGAGCCGCAGCGCGCCGGGGACGTGGTAGGCATCCTCGGGGTCGAGCTGGTGCAGGAACCAGAGCCGCTGTTGGGTGAAAGAAAGCGGCGCCGGACCCGGCTCGCGGACTAGCGGCGGCGGGTCGATTCCGGGCATCGAGGCGCGGCGGGCGGTCTCCAGCCGCTCGGCCAGCGCGGCCGGCGTGGGCGACTCGAACACGGCGGCCAGGGGCAGCTCGATGCCGAACACGGAGCGCACCCGCGACACGAGCTGGGTGGCGAGGAGGGAGTGCCCGCCGAGGTCGAAGAAGCTGTCCTCCGCTCCCACCCGCTCGCGGCCGAGGAGGTCGGCGAAGAGGTTGGCGAGCAGCTCGGTTTCTGGATCGGAAGGCGGATTGAAGGAGACGCCATCCTCGGCTCCACCTGGGAGCAGCTCGGGCCGGGGCAGGGCGCGGCGGTCCACCTTGCCGTGGGTATTGAGGGGCAGCACGGGGAGCGTGGCCCAGGCCGTCGGCACCATGTAGTAGGGCAGACGCTCCCGGAGCCAGGACCGCAGGACCGAGGGAAGGTCCGCCTCTTCCGCGGCCGGAACCACGTACGCCGCCAGCATCCTGCCGCCCGCCCCGTCCATCGGCACCACCGCGGCCTCGCGGACCGCGGGGTGGAGGGTCAGGAGGGCCTCGACTTCCCCCGGCTCCACGCGGAAGCCGCGCACCTTGACCTGCTCATCGATCCGGCCCAGGAAATCCAGCTCGCCGCTCGGACCGAGCCGAGCACGGTCGCCGGTGCGGTAGAGGCGCCCGCCGGGCTGGCCGGAGAACGGGTCCGGGACAAAACGCTCGGCCGTCAGGTCCGGCCGGCCCAGGTAGCCGCGGGCCAGCGGACCGCCCAGCAGCAGCTCGCCCGGTACGCCGGGGGTCTGCGGGTTCCCGAACCGGTCCACCACCCAGCAGGAGCGGCCCGGGATCGGACGGCCGACCGGCACGGTCTCGGCGTCTCCGGGATGAACGTCGTGGAGCGTCGCCGTCACCACGGCCTCGGTCGGACCATAGCCGTTGAGCAGCCGGACGCCAGCCAGGGGCGAGCCGTTCCAGAGCCGGACGTTGGCGGGAAGCATCTCCTCACCGCCGACGAGGACCAGGCGCAGCGGCGCGATCGACTCGACCTCTCCTGGATCGGCGGTCCAGCGGTTCCACCAGGCCGTGGGGACGTTCACGAAGGTGAGCCCCAGTTCTCCGATCCGCCGCGTCAGCTCGCGCGGGGTCCAGAGCCAGGCGTTGGCGACGGCCAGCGCGGCGCCGGAGATGAGCGTGGCCAGGGTCTGCTCGACCGAGACGTCGAAGCCCGGCGAGGCGAACTGGAGCGTCCGTTCCCCGGGACCAAGCCCATAGGCGCTGCGCACGGCATCGAGGTGGGCCGCGAGCGTGCCGTGGGAGACGCCCACGCCCTTGGGCCGGCCGGTGGAGCCCGAGGTGTAGATGACGTAGGCCAGGGCGCGCGGATCGACCTCAATCAGGACCGCCTCGGCGCTGCGGCCGGCGATGGCTTCCGCGTCCCGGTCCAGCAACACCTCGGGGACCCCGTCCAGACCTGTGACCAGCTCCGAGGTGCTCACCAGCGCGGCGGCCCCGGCGTCCTCCAGGATGCTCCGCATCCGCTCGGGGGGATAGCTCGGGTCGAGCGGAAGGTAGACGCCGCCGGCCTTGAGCACCGCGAGCATCGCCACGGCCAGCCCGGCCGAGCGCTCCAGGCAGACGGCAATCCGTGCCTCGGGGCTCATGCCCAGGCTGAGAAGATGGCGGGCCAGGCGGTTCGCCCGGGCATCCAGCTCGGCGAAGGAGACCGTCTCCGTTTCCATGACGAGAGCCGGGTCGTCCGGCGCGATCCGCACCCGCTGCTCGAAAAGGAGATGGACGCAGGCCTCCCGCTGGGGCAACGGCTCGCCGGCCCAGGCTCGGAGCTGCCCGCGCTCGGCTTCGGACAGCAGGGGCAGCTCGGAGAGGCGCCGTGAGGGATCGGCCGCCGCCCCTTCCAGCAGCGAGCGCAGGTACCGCGCCACGCGCTCCCCGGTGGCCGGCTCGAACAGCCCGGCGCGGAAGGTGAGCCAGCCGCGCAGCCGTCCCTCCCACTCGTGCAGGGAGAGGATGAGGTCGAATTTGGCGACGAGGGGCTCCTGGTCGAGCAGCGACACGGTCAGCCCCGGCATGCGCAGCGGCGGCGCCGGGTCGCTCAGGTAGGCGAACAGCGCCTGGAACAGCGGCGCCACACCGCTGCCCCGCTCCGGCTGCAGCTCCTCGACCAGCCGCTCGAACGGCACGTCCTGGTTGGCCTGGGCGGCCACGGCCACGTCGCGCACCCGCCGCGCGACGTCGAGGAAGGCGGGATCGCCCGCGAGCGGGGTGCGCATCACCAGGGTATTGACGAAGAGGCCGATCATGCCCTGGGTTTCGGGCCGGCTGCGGCCGACCGCGGGCACGCCGACGCCAAAGTCCTCCTGGCCCGACAGACGTGAGAGCAGGGCCGTGAAGGCGCCGAGCAGGACCATGAACGGCGTGATCCCTTCCCCCTGCCCCAGCCCCAGCCGCCGCAGCGATTCCGCGAGATCATCCAAATCCACCGGCTGCGAGTCGCCGCGAGGGTCCGGGAAGAGGGACCGCGGCCGGTCAGACGGGAGGTCCAGCACCGGCACGCCCGCGAGCTGCTCCCGCCAGTAGGCGAGCTGCTCCCGGAGAGGGCCGGCCAGGGAACGGCGCTCGGCCGCGGCCACATCCACGTAGCGCAGAGGGAGCTCCGGCAGCGGAGACGGCCTGCCCTCGGCGAACGCCCCGTAGAGAGCGCCGAGCTCGCTCGCGAACAGGCCCATGGACCAGCCGTCCGTAGCAATGTGGTGGAAGGTCGCGGCGAGCAGGTTCTCCTCGGGGCCAATCTCGATCAGGAGGAACCGGGCCACCGGCCCCTGCCGGAGGTCGAACGGCTGCTCGAACTGGGACCGGAGCACGCCGCCGAGGGCATCCCGGCTCGAGAGTGACAGCCGCGCCAGGAGGGGCTCGTCTGCGGGTGGGAGGACCTTCTGGAAAGGCACTCCGTCGACCTCGGGATAGACCGTGCGCAGCGGCTCATGACGGCAGACGATTTCGGCGAGGGCGCGGCCGAGCACGTCCACCTCGAGCCGGCCCTCGAAGCGCACCGCCGCCTGGAGATTGTAGAGGCTGGCGCCGGGCTCCAGCCGGTCGAGGAACCAGAGGCGCTGCTGCGCAAAGGAGAGGGGAAATCCCTCGGCCTCGGCCGACCCGGAGACCGGCGCCAGCAGCGGGCCCGCGTCCGCCAGCCGCTGCGCCAGCCCCGCCACGGTAGGGGCCTGGAAAAGCGCCGACACCGGCAGGTCCACGCCGAAGGCCTCGCCGATGCGGAAGGCCGCGCGCACAGCGAGCAGGGAGTGGCCGCCCAACTCGAAGAAGCTGTCGTGGACGCCCATGCGCTCGAGCCCCAGCAGCTCGCGCCAGATGCCCGCCAGCCGCTCCTCGGCCGCGTTGCGCGGCGGCACGTGCTCGGCCCCTTTAGCCCGGGCCGGAGCGGGCAGGGCCTTGCGGTCCACCTTGCCGTTCGGAGACAGCGGCAGGCTCGGCAGGACCACCCAGGCCGTGGGCACCATGGGTCCCGGCAGGCGCTCGCGCAGCCGGGCAGCAAGCTCGGCGGTCAGCTCCTCGCGTTCCTCCTCGGGCACCACGTAGCCCACGAGCCGCGAACCTTCCGGCCCGTCCGACCGCACGACCGCCACGGCCTGACGCACCGCGGGGTGCTGCTCCAGCACGGCCTCGACCTCTCCCAGCTCCATGCGGAAGCCGTGGAGCTTGACCTGGTGGTCGAGGCGACCGAGGAAGTCGAGCTGGCCATCGGGCAGGAGGCGGACCCGGTCGCCGGTGCGGTACCTGCGGGAACCCGGAGGACCGAAGGGATCGGGAACGAAGCGCTCCGCCGTGAGATCGGGCCGCCCCAGGTAGCCGCGCGCCAGACCCTCGCCGGCCAGGAACAGCTCCCCCGGGGCGCCGACCGGAAGCGGCTCGCCGTGGCGCCCCAGCACCCAAGCCCGGGTGTTGGCCACGGGCCGGCCGATGGTGACCAGGGAGGTATCCTGGGGCACCTCGGTCCAGGTGGAGTACGTCGTGTCTTCGCTGGGGCCGTAGAGGTTGACCACGCGCCGGACCTGGGGATGAGCGTAGATCCGCTCCACGAGGTCGGCCTTGAGCGCCTCGCCGGCCAGGTTCACGGTGCGGAGCCCGGCAGGAAGGCGGCCGTCCACCAGCTCCGCCATGGGAGACGGCACCGCGTTGACCAGCGTGACCTCTTCGATCGCGGAGAGCTGAGGCAGCCCCACGATGCTCGGCGCCAGGATCACCTGGCCGCCCATGGCCAGGGGTACGAAGATCTCCCAGATGGAGAGGTCGAAGCAGACGGACGTGGCGGCGAGCACACCTTCGAGGTCCTCCGGGGGGAAGACGTCCAGCGACCAGTGGATGAGGGTGACCGCACTGCGGTGGGTGATTCCCACGCCCTTGGGACGGCCAGTGGAGCCGGAGGTGTAGATGACGTAGGCGAGGTGGTCAGGTTGAACCCCCTCCCCGACCCTCCCCCGCTCCGCGGGAGAGGGAGCCTCCACCCTCTCTCTATCCAGAAGGACGGTTGTTCCCTTGAAGAAGCTCAGACGATCAGCCAGGGAGGTTTGCGTCAGTAGCAGCTCCGCTCCGGAATCCGTGAGCATCAGCTCCAGGCGCTCCTGGGGATAGGCGGGATCGAGGGGTACGTAGGCGGCTCCGGACTCCAGCACGCCCAGGATGGCCGCGATCAGGTCCGGCGTGCGCTCCAGGCAGAGGCCGACCCGGACTTCGGGTCCCGCGCCCAGATCCCTCAGGTAAGCGGCGAGACGGCCCGAGCGCTTCGCCAGCTCGCGGTAGGTCAGCCGCTCCGTCTCCCCCACCACCGCGACGGCTTCCGGCGTGCGCTCCGCCTGCATCCTCACCAGGTCGTGGAGGCAGAGGCCGGACGGGTGCTCGGTGCGGGTGTCGTTCCACTCCAGGATCTGGGCGCGTTCGGCCCGGGTCAGCAGAGGCAGCTCGGAGAGCCGCAACGAAGGATCGAACCCTTCGAGCAGCGTCCGGAAGTGGCCGAGGAGGCGGTCGACCGTCGCGGGCTCGAACAGGGCCGTGGCATATTCGGCGAGCACGTCCCAACCGCCGTCCGGCCGCGGGGAGACGGCCAGGAGGAGGTCGAACTTGGCCGTGCCGGTCTCCCTCCGCACCGGCTCCAGCAACAGCCCGCCCGAAGTCCGCGCGGGCAGCGGCTCCTCCAGGACGAGCATCACCTGGAAGAGCGGGTTCTGGGAGAGGTCGCGGCTCGGCCGCAGCTCCTCGACCAGGCGCTCGAAGGGGACGTCCTGGTGCGCGTAGGCGCCCAGGCAGGCCTCCCGCACCCGGCCCAGGAAGGCGGACAGAGACGGATCGTCCCCCGTTCGTGCATCCAGGACCAGAGTGTTGACGAACAGCCCGATGAGGCGCTCCACCTCGGGCCGGCGCCTATTCGCCACGGGCGAGCCCACCGGGATCGCGTCCTCTCCGGTATACCAGGAGAGCAGGGCCTGGAACGCGCCCAGGACCGCCATGAACAGGGTCACGCCCTCGCGCCGGGCGAGGCTTCCGACCGCGGCAGCCGTCTCCGGCGGCAGGGTCAGCGCGCGCACCGCGCCGCGGGCATCCCGCACCGCTGGCCGCGGCCGGTCCGCGGGCAGCTCCAGCTCAGGCAATCCCGCCAGCCGTCCGCGCCACCAGGCGAGCTGCCTCTCCAGCACCTCGCCCTGCATCCACTCCCGCTGCCACACCGCGAAATCCGCGTACTGGACCGGCAGCCCGGGGAGAGCCTTCCCCTCATAGAGCGCCGACAGCTCGTCCAGGAACAGCCCGAGGGACCAGCCGTCCGAGGCGATGTGATGGAAGGTGACGAGGAGCCGGTGGTCCTCGGGACCCAGGCGGAGCAACAGCGCCCGGCACACCGGACCGCGCGCGAGGTCGAACGGCCGGCGGGCTTCCTCGCGGGCCCATCTCTCCGCCTCTTCCGGCGTCCGCGAAAGATCCACGACCGGCAGCGCCCACGTCCCCCCTCTCCCGGCCACAGCCTTCCCATCCCGCATCGAGTACACCGTCCGAAGCACCTCGTGCCGCTCCAGGATCTCGGCACAGGCAGCTTCCAGCCTCCCGACATCCAGCGGCCCGGTGATCCGGACCTCGCCCGGCACGTTGTAGGCCGCCGTGCCCGGCTCGAGCTGCTCCAGGAACCAGAGGCGCTGCTGGGCGAACGACAACGGCATGGCCTCGCCGCGCTCCACCGGCCACACGGGCGGCGCGGCCTCGGAGGACGCGGCGATCCGCTCGGCCAATCCGGCGACGGTGGGTGCCTGGAACAGCGCGCTCACCGGCAGGTCCACCCCGAAGACGCGGGAGACCTGCGCGACTACCCGCGTGGCCAGCAGCGAATGCCCGCCCAGGTCGAAGAAGCCGTCATGGATGCCGACCCGCTCGCGGAGCAGGAGACCGGCCCAGATCCCGGCCAGCAGCTCCTCGCCCGGCGTCCGCGGTGCATCGTCGCGGACTCCCTCCATGGCCTCAGCCTGACCGGCGAGGAGGGCCAGCGCGATCCGGTCCACCTTGCCGCTGGCGTTGAGCGGCAGGGCGGGCAGCGCCAGCCAGGCGGAGGGGACCATGTAGTCCGGCAGACGCTCGCGGAGGAAGACGCGGAGGTCCTCGGGCAGGGCCGGGGCCACGAAAGCGACGAGACGCGGCTCCTCTCCAACCGCGAGGACCGCGGCTTCCCGGATATCCGGATGCTCGGAGAGGACCGCCTCGATCTCGCCAGGCTCCACGCGGAAGCCACGGATCTTGACCTGATCGTCCAGCCGGCCCAGGAACTCGATCGCGCCATCCGGCCGCCGCCGCACGAGGTCGCCCGTGAGGTAGAGACGGGTGCCCGGAGATCCGAATGGATCGGGCACGAAACGCTCGGCCGTGAGGTCCGGCCGTCCCAGGTAGCCCCGGGCCAGCACGCCGCCCAGGCACAGCTCTCCCGGGATTCCGACCGGCTGCGGGTTGCCATCGCGGTCGAGCACCCGCGCCACGCGGCCCGCCAGCGCCCGGCCGATGGGTATCGGTCCTTCCTCGTCGCGCCGCACTTCGTGGAGGGTGGCCGAGATCACGGCCTCGGTCGGACCGTAGCTGTTGAGGAGGGCCGCATCCGCAAGAGGCGTCCGGCTCCAGCGGCGGGCGGTGTCGGCGCGCAGCTCCTCACCGCCGATGCCGATCAGGCGGAGCGGGCCGGGGAGGTGCTCCAGTTCCTCGGCGTCCTGCACCCAGCGGGCGAAGAAGGCGGTGGGGAGGTCCACGATGGTGATCCCCAGCTCCTCGATGCGCCGCTCCAGCTCGCGGGGCCCCCACAGCTCCGGGCCGCGCAGCACCAGCGTGGCCCCGGAGAGCAGGGCCGAAAAGATCTGCTCGACCGAGGCGTCGAAGCCGGCGGAGGGGAATTGGAGCACGCGGTCCCGCGGCGTCATGCGGTAGGCGCGGGCCCAGGTCAGGCAGTGCTCGACGGCGACGGTGTGGGTTACGGCAACGCCCTTGGGACGGCCGGTGGAGCCGGAGGTGTAGATGAGGTAGGCGGTGTTCTGGGGAAGAGACCCCCTCCCCTGCCCTCCCCCTCTGTGCAGGAGAGGGAGCCCCCGCCCGTCTGCATCAAGAAGAAGCGTCGGGATCGGTGCCTCGGGCAGCCTCCCCGCCACCCGCCCCTGCGTCACCAGCACCGCCGCGCCCGAGTCCTCCAGCACGAAGCCCAGCCTCGACGCGGAGTAGTCGGGATCGAGCGGCAGGTAGACCCCGCCGGCTTCCAGAATGCCCAACGCGCCGACGACCAGGTCGGCCGAGCGCTCCACGCAGAGGGCCACCGGCACCTCCGGTCCCACCCCAACGTCCCGCAAGTGGCGGGCCAGTTGGCTCGCTCGCGCCATCAGCTCGGCGTAGGTCAGGCGCTCTTCGTCCGCCCCGCCGACGATCACCGCGTCCGCCCAGGGCGTCTGCCTCGCCTGCTCGGCCACCAGCTCATGAAGGCAGGCGTCCGGAATCGGGCCGGACGGTACCGCGGTCTCCGCCGACTCCCGGGTCAGCTCCTCCCGCTCGGCCGGGGTCAGCAGCGGCAAGTCCGAGAGACGGCGCTCGGGATCGGCCACGGCCGTGGTCAGGAGGGTGCGGAAGTGTCCCAGCATCCGCTCCGCGGTGGCAGCGTAGAAGAGGTCGGCATTGACCTCCAGGGAGAGACCGAGACCGCCCCCGGGAAGCTCCGCCGCGTTCAGGGAGATCTCGAACTGGGCGCGGCGCTCCGGCAGCGCCACCGACTCCAGCTCGAGCCCCCCGAGGGAGATGCGGACGCCGCCCTCGCCGAGCGCAAAGGCGGGCAGGGCGGGGTCGTCTCCGGGGCGCCGCTGCTGAAGGGCGAGCATCACCTGGAACAGCGGCGGACGGGCGGGGTCGCGCACCGGCCGCAGCCGCTCTGCCAGGAGGACGAGGGGGTAGTCCGCGTGCTCCAGCCCGGCGAGCACGGTCCGCCGCGTCCGGTCCAGGAGAGACAGGAAGCTTGGATCGGCCGACAAATCGGCCCGCAGCGCCACGGGGTTCACGAAGTAGCCGACGACGCCGGCCCACTCCGGCGCTCCTCGGCCGGAGGTGGGCGTGCCCACGGCGAAGTCGTCCTGGCTCGCGTAGCGGCCGAGCTGTGCCTGGAAGGCGGCGAGCAGGGCGGCAAAGAGGGTGACGCCTCGCGAGGCGGCGAGCTGCCGCAGAGCGTCCGCGAGATCCGCGGGCAGTTCCGCGGCCTGGGCCAGCCCCCGCCAGGTCTGCACCGGCGGACGCGGGCGGTCCGGCGTCAGCGCGAGGTCGGGGACTCCGTCCAGGGCATTGCGCCAGTAGGCCCAGCTTCTCTGCCCGGCTGGACCGGCCAGCCGCTCCGCCTGCCAGCGGGCGAAGTCGGTGTAGCGCAGGGAAGGCCGGCAGGATGCCGGCGCTCCCAGGGAAAAAAACTCTCCCAGTTCCCTCCCCATCACGGCCAGGGACCAGAAGTCCGAAACGATGTGGTGGATGGTGAAGAGCAGCACGTCCCCGGAGATCCGGACGCGCAGCAGGGGACCGTTGACCAGGTCGAAAGGGCGCCAGGCCTCTTCCGCCAGGGTCCCCACCTCCGCGAAGTCCACCTCCCCCGCCGGCAGCACCCGCTGCACCGGCTCGTCCCCCACCATCGGGAACACCGTGCGCAGCGCAGGGTGGCGGTCCACCAGCAGAGCCAGGGCACGGCGAAGAGCCTCCGCATCCAGATCCCGGACCCGCGCAGCCACGACCACGTTGTAGACCCCCGCCTCGGGCGCCAGACGCTCCAGGAACCAGAGCGCCTTCTGCCCCACCGACAGCGGCTGGTCCGGCGACAGGTCCGGCGACGGAAGCGGCGCCTCCTCCACCCGGCCCTCTTCCAGGAGCCTGGCGGTGAGGGTGCGGATGTTCGCCCCTTCCAGGAGGTCGGCGAGTGGGATCGGTACCCCGAGCGCGGCCTCGATTCCGCCTTTGAGCTCCACAGCGGAAAGGGAGTCGAGACCCAGCGCGGTGAGGGGGCGGTCCGGGTCCAGAGCTTCGACTGGCAGGCCCAGCGCTGCGGAGGCCAAATCCCGGATGAGGTCCTCCGGAGACCCCCTCCCCTTCCCTCCCCCGCTCCGCGGGAGAGGGCGCCCCCGCCCGGGAGACGGAGCCATCACGCTCCGGCCCAGCACCGTCAGCTCCCCGCCCAGGTACTGCGCCCGGCAGGCATGCCGCTGGACCTTGCCGCTGGAGGTCTTGGGCACGGAGCCGGCTCGCACCAGGACCACCTCGTACGGCTGGACCTCGTGCTCCTCCGCCACTGCCTGGCGCACGGCCGCGGCCAGTTCGTCCAGGCCCTCCCTTCGCCGCCGCTCCACCTCCTGCACCACCACGAGCCTCTCTTCGCCTTCAATCTCCACGGCGAAGGCCGCGCCGTCCGGCCGCAGGTCCGCGTGGCTCCGCTGAGCGGTCAGCTCGATGTCCTGGGGATAGTGGTTGCGTCCCCGCAGGATGATCAGATCCTTGATCCGGCCGGTGACGAACAGCTCGCCGTGGCGCAGGATACCGAGGTCCCCCGTGCGCAGGAACGGTCCCTCGCCGCTAGCCAGCCGAGCGCGGAAGTCGCGCTCCGTGGCCTCGGGGTTGCCCCAGTAGCCGGCTGCCACGCTCGGACCCGCGATCCAGACCTCCCCCTCCTCCCCGGGCGGCAGCTCCTCCCGGGTGTCGGGATCGACGACGGCGATCCTCTGCGCGTCCCAGGCATGGCCGCTGCTCACCAGGCGGTCCTCGACGCGGGGCGCCCGCCCCGGATCGCCCCCGGTCACGAACAGCGTGGCCTCGGCCAGGCCGTAGCACGGGTAGAAAGCCTCGCCGCGGAAGCCGCAGGGGGCGAAAGCCTCGGCGAAGGCTTCGAGCGTGTGGGCGCGCACCGGCTCGGCGCCGTTGAAGGCCACCCGCCAGCTCGACAGGTTGAGCCCCTCCCGTTGCTCGGGCGGAATCTTCCGGACGCACAGCTCGTAGGCGAAGTTCGGGCCGCCGCTGGTCGTCCCCCGGTAGCGGTGGATCGCCTCCAGCCAGCGGCGGGGGCGCTGCAGAAACGCGACCGGCGACATCAGCACGCAGCGGGCTCCGGCGTGGAGCGGCTGCAGCACGTTCCCGATCAGCCCCATGTCGTGGTAGAGCGGCAGCCAGCCCACCACCACCGAATCCTCGTCCATGGCGAACGCCTGGCCGATCATCCGTTCGTTGTGGACCAGATTGGCATGCGTGACCATCACCCCCTTGGGGGTCGAGGTCGAGCCCGAGGTGTACTGGAGGAAGGCGACCGCGTCCGGGTCCGGGTCGGGCAGGTCCGGCGCTCCGGCGGACAGGGCATCCGTGGCGATCCAGCGCGCCGCGGCCAGCTCAGGGACCCGCTCGGCGAGCACCCCGGCGGACCCGGCGATCTGGGTCGTGGTCAGAGCGGCCCGGGGGGCGGCATCCGCGGCGATGGCCCGCAGGCGGGACTGCGAACGGTCGTTGAGCCGCGGAGGATAGGCGGGCACCGCCACCACGCCCGCGTACAGGCAGCCGAAGAAGGCGGCGACGAAATCCAGACCCGGGGGGTACAACAGCAGCGCCCGCTCACCGGGCAGAACCGACTCCCGCAGCGTCCAGGCAATGGCCCGGGCGCGGACATCCAACTCGCCCCAGGTCAGGCGCTCCGCCTCGGTATCTCCATCAGCAAGTCCATCAGCCAGTCCATCGGCCAGGAAGACGTACGCCTCCCGGTCGGGCTCCTCCGCGGCACGGGCCTTGAGCAGGCCGGCCAGCGTCGAGGGTCGGACCTCGGCTCCGACAATCACTGGGCGAGTTCCTCCGGATGGAAAGACGACATGGCTAGCTCAGGGGAGGAGAGGGAGCCCCGCGGGCGTCCCCCTCCTGTCAGGTTCACACGGTGACGGGGACCTCTTCGGCCTCCACGGGGACCTCTCCGAACATCACTTGGCGCAGGCGGTTGAAGAAGGCGATCCAGAGGGTCCACATCTCCTCGGCGCTGGCCACGATCGTCTCCACCTCCTCGGGCGTGAATCCGGCCTCCAGGGCCTCGTTGGCCTGATCCACGTGATCCGGCTCCTGCAGGATGTGGATGTCCACCCAGGGCAGGTTCTCCAGCCGGGAGACCCGGCGGACGGCGTTGCCGATCCCGGCCACCATGGCGAGGTCCGCCACCTCGGTGCCATAGACGAAGCCGAGCGCGCTCAGGCGCTGGGCCGAGGCCTCCTCGTAGCGCTGAACCAGCCGGCGGGTCTCCTCGAAAGGCGCCGCCTCGGCCACGGTGGCGCGGTCGAAGCCCGCATCGTTCATGGTGGAGATGTACATACGCTCATGTGCTCGGGACGGGTCTCCCTCGCCGAGCTCCTGGTAGAGGATCTTACAGATCGCCGTCTTCATCTCCAGCACCGGCACCTGGTCGATGGTGCGGGACAGGAAGTTCGGGAAGTAGTGCAGCGGATGCCACCACTGGCCCAGGAACACGCCGACCTGCTCGCGGGTGAGGTCGGAGGTACGGACCTCCTTGAAGAATGGATGATGGATCAGCTCCTTGCGGAGCGGGTTCTCCTCGAGTCTCTCGGTAATATCCTGCATTGCCTCTCCTTTCCGTTGGAGGTCGGGCGAGCGGCAAACCGGCCCGATGTTTCGACCGATACTCCGACCGATGTTCCCTTTGCCCCCACTCTGCGCAAAACCCGGCCTGCGCCCGCCACGCACCCTCACATCTCCGGGTGCCCCACAGACCCCAACGCGGGACATGCGATCATCCTTCCCGCCCCTCCCGGGGAACGAGAGCTATCCTTCAGCAGATGAATGATTTAGCGTTGCTGCCCGAATGCCTTCTCGTCGAGCCACTTGATGATGATCCGCAGGGACTCCTGGTTGATCTCGTGGCCCATGCCTTCGATCTCGCGATAGGTCATGGCCACGCCGTAGGGGCGCAGGGACTCGCGCGACTTCCGGGCCTTCTCCACCGCGATGCGGTCGTCGTGCGTGCCGTGGATCACCAGCACGGGGAAGCCCTCGTGCTCGGGCAGCTTCGGCAGGGTCTCGGCGAGCGGCTCCGGGAACCAGGAGGCCAGCGCCGCCATGCCGGCATAGTGAGCGGGGTCCCGCAGCGCGATGTCGTAGGCCATCGTCCCCCCCTGGCTGAATCCCATGATCACCATCCGCTCCCGGTCGATGGGATAGTGCTCCAGCACCTGCCGGATGAAAGCCCGCAGGGCGTCGGCCCCCCGGTGAAAGGCCTCGACGTCCGGGGGCTGCCCCGGGACCAGCGGGAACCAGCCATAGCCCCGCATCCCGTAGCCGATCGGGATCGAGACCGGTCCCTGCGGGCAGAGCACCAGGGTCTTCCCACCGTGCAGGTAGGGCGCGAAGCTGAGCAGGTCCTGCGCGCTGGCGCCCCAACCGTGCAGCAGGATCACGGTGCAGAAGGGACCATCCCCCTCGGGGACGTGAGCGGCGTAGGTGAGCTTCCCATCCATGGCGGGGGAAGGATATGCGAAGTCCCCGCCACCTCCATACCCGCGGGCCCGGGCTGTATTAGGATCATCGCGCCAACCAAGGAGACCCCTGTCATGGCTAAACGCGCGCTGCTGGCTACCGGAACCGTCCTCCTCCTCTCCGTCCTGGCTCAGCCGGCCATGCCGGCGATGGCTCAGCCGTCGGCCGCAGACGTGGCCGGTCAGGTGATGCAGGCCCTCGGCGGCAAGGAGGCGTGGGACGCCACGCGCTTCCTCCGCTTCACCTTCGCGGGCCGCCGCACCCATCACTGGGACAAGTGGTCCGGCCGGCACCGGGTCGAGGGCCAGACCCCGGAGGGGCAGAAGTACGTGGTCCTCCACAACCTGAACACCAGGCAGGGTGATGCTTGGCTGGACGGCAAGAAGGCCGAGGGGGATGCAGCCAAGGAGTGGCTGGAGCGGGCCTACGGCGCCTGGATCAACGACACCTACTGGCTGCTGATGCCTTACAAGCTCCAGGACCCGGGGGTGAACCTCACCTACGAGGGGACGGAGGAACTCGAAGGCAACACCTACGACAAGCTCCACCTGACCTTCGGCAATGTGGGCCTGACTCCGGGCGACGAGTACTGGGCCTGGATCAACCGCGACACGCACCTGATGGACCGCTGGGCCTACCTCCTCCAGGCGCAGGGGGACCAGCCCCGGGCCACCGAGCCGACCGCCTGGCGCTGGCAGGGCTGGCAGAAGCACGGGAAGATCCTCCTCGCCCCCACCCGCGCCCAGGTCGGCGGCGACCGCAAGCTGGAGCTGTCCGACATCGCGGTCTTCGACACCCTGCCGGACACGGTGTTCACGTCGCCGGAGCCGGTGGCGAAGTGAAGCCGGGCGGGCGCCTGAGCGCCATCTGGCTCAAGCGCTTCAAGCGCGGCCCCATGGACCCGCGCGAGGCCGCTACGCTCGTGTCCGGGCGGGGGCTCACGGGTAACGCCAACCAGGGGGGCCGGCGGCAGGTTACCCTGATCTCCGAGGAGGGTTGGGCGGAGGCCCTCGCCGATCTCGGCGAGCGGGTCGAGCCGAGCGCCCGGCGGGCCAACCTCATGGTCTCGGGCATCGACCTGGAGGCCACCCGCGGACGGGTGCTCCGCGTCGGCGACTGCCGGCTCCGCATCTCGAGCGAGTGCACGCCGTGCGAGCAGATGGACGAGGCCTTTCTCGGCCTTCGGTCCGCTCTCCGCCCCCACTGGCGCGCCGGTGCCTGCGCCCAGGTGCTGGACGGAGGCGAGATCCGCGTCGGCGACGCGGTCGCCTGGGAGGAGCCCTCGGCATCATGACCTCCCCGCTCCTCCTGCGAGGGGGCACCGTCCTGACCCTCGACGCGCAGGCGACCGTGCTCCCCGGCGCCGACATCCTCGTGGATGGCGGACGCATCCACCATATTGGACCCGTCTTCGACCTGCCGCCGGGCACCCGCGTGCTCGACGTCTCCGGCTCGCTCGTGCTGCCCGGTCTGATCCAGGGGCATCTTCATCTGGGTCAAACCTTCTTCCGCGGCCTCGCCGAGGGGCGGCGGCTCCTCGACTGGCTGCGCGAGCGCATCTGGCCCCTCGAAGCCGCCCACGACGACGAGAGCGCCTACTGGTGTGGATTGCTCGGCGCGGCCGAGTGCCTCCTGAGCGGCACCACCACGCTCCAGGACATCGGCATCGGCCCCGGCGCCGGGGGGCTCCTCCGCGCCCTCGCCGACTCCGGCCTCCGAGCCTTTGCCGGTCCCTGCCTCATGGACAGCGGCGTCACCCTGCCCGACGCCATGCTCCAGGACACGGACCGCGCCCTCGCCGATGCCGAGTCCACCGGTGCCCGCTTCGAGGGAACGAGCAACGGCCTCCTCCGCTTCGCCCTCAACCCCCGCTTCATCCTCACCTGCTCGGACCCGCTCTGGGAGGGGATCCGCGACCTCTCCCTGCGGCACGGCTGGCCCATCCACACCCATGCCCTGGAGCAGCAGGACGAGACCGTGGCCGTGCGCCAACTCAAGGGCGGCCGGGACGAGGTCGAGTACTTCGCGGACCAGGGGCTGCTCGCCACGGACCTGCGCCTGGCGCACGGCGTCTGGCTCACGGCCGAACACCTCCAGCGGGCGCGCTCGGCGCGCTGGAGCGTGGTCCATTGCCCCAGCTCCAACCTCAAGCTCGGCTCGGGGATCGCCGACCTCGTCGCCATCCGCCGGGCCGGGGTGCCCGTGGGGCTGGGCTGCGACGGCGCCGCCTGCTGCAACCACCTGGACAACCTGGACGAGGTCCGCCTCGCCGCCCTCCTCCAGAAGGTCAAGCACGGCCCGGATGCCTTCTCCGGCCTCGACGCCTTGCGCCTCGCCACCAGCGAGGGAGCGCGGGCGCTCAACCTCCAGGACGAAGTCGGCACCATCGAGCCCGGCAAGGCGGCCGACCTCACCGTCCTCTCTCTGGCCCGGCCCGAGCTCTGGGCCGCCCCCCAGGCCGATCCCCACGACATCGTGGCCTTTGGGGCCTCCCGGGCGGCGGTCCGCCACGTCCTGGTCGCCGGACGGGTGCTGGTCGAGGACGGGCGGCTGACCCACCTGGACCTCGGGGAGATCGTCCGGCAGTCGAACCACCACCTGGCGGAGCTGATCCGGCGCTCGGGGCTGAGCCTCTAGCGGAAACAAATCGAGCCGCCAAGACGTTAGCACCACCGCAATGCACAAGCCGAACGACCCGGTCTCGCAACGGCGGACCTTCGCCATCATCTCGCACCCCGACGCGGGGAAGACCACGCTCACCGAGAAGCTGCTGCTCTTCGGCGGCGCCATCCAGCTCGCCGGCGCGGTCAAGGCC
>Ga0190265_10000264_pt1 | contig 43992 bp, 43 predicted proteins | sample Popmic124T_FD_133135 | JGI IMG/M metagenome (GOLD analysis project Ga0190265, IMG submission 133135) | Populus adjacent soil microbial communities from riparian zone of Indian Creek, Utah, USA - 124 T | ecosystem: Environmental > Terrestrial > Soil > Riparian zone | place: USA: Utah | collected... | reverse complement strand
GAGATCGTAAAGAGAACGGACGACATGGTGGGCTTCGAAGTTTTACCTCATCGCTGGATCGTCGAGAGAACCTTCGCATGGCTTGGCCGGTTTCGGCGGCTGAGTAAAGATTATGAGGTTCTCATTGAAACCAGCAAAGCGATGATCCATATCGCCATGATCCGCTTAATGATACGTAGGTTAGCCTCATGACTTTTGAGACACCCTCTTAGAGTTCCGATCAAGGTGGGAAAGGAAGAGGACTGCCTTTCGGGCAGGTGCAGTTGGTGATCTGAAGCTCCGGGAGGCATCTGGAGATGCGTTTGAGGGAGACAAGCACGTGATCTTTCGGAAGACACTGCCTCGCCAAGCCCGAGTGTCGGTCTCGCGCGGCATCTGCCGCGAGTTTACGCCCTCCTCTTCTCGAAACGCCTCGCAGTTCCTCCGGTGGGCCACATAGAAGGCGTTCCAAGGATCCTCCCGCCACTATTGAATACCCAGGATAGCTATCCCGGCCACACTCAGGCACAAGCCCACCAAGCTAAGCGTGAATAGGCGCAAAAGAGCAGCATCAACGAGTCGCCGTTTAATTTCGGCAGGGACAGTCGTAGGTGAGGCCGAGCTCCGGGCTATATACTCAAAGCGCTGGAGCATCCATCCGACAACCGAGAAGCACGCGCTCGCCACGCCAAAACATCCGCCCACGGTCATCAAGCCACCAGCATTGCTTGGTGGAGGTTCTGGAGCGAGACTGAAAATAATTAAGTTTGCCGCTAGTCCAAGAACAAGACCGCTTGCAAACACCCACTGCGTACCATCAGATTCGTCGAAGGCGCTGCTTAATTTGGTGGCCATCATAGTGCGCCCAATGCGCGCAGGATGTCCGTTCGAAGAGATTCCAACTCTTCGATAGTTGTTGCCGATTCTATCTTGTTCATTACCTCTCCTCGTAGGTTCTTTGCGCCAGCGACTAAGCCTTTATCTCTCTCAGCTTCCATTGCGGAAAGTTTGGCAGCCGCAGAGTTTCCGGCCACTCGTCTAGTCTCAATAACAAGTTGCTCGCTCCGAGCCCGCTCCTGCCCAATGTCGGCATCGCGTTTTGCAAGCTCGTGTTCAACTTCCGTCCGTGCTCGAGTGCGGAGTTGTTCCAGCGATACAGCTATCATTTTCTCAACGCAATCCCGGAGCTGTTGCAGGGGATAAGTACCTTTCGCTGTCCCACCCTTTCCGATGGTCCCAAGTACTCCGAATTCATTTTCATAACGCAGAGCATGAGCCGGTGATCGAATGCTGGAAGAAAAGACAACGCAGGGAACCGACACTTCTCGCAATCGTTCAAGTAACACTCGTCCAAAGTTGTCGGAACCCGGTGTTAGGTTTAGGTCAACTATCACGCCACAGACTTCGTGCGGTCGTGCTCGCAAGAAGTCGAGGGCACCATGAAGTGAACCAATTGCGTGTACTTTCACGCGTGGCTCGAGAGCTAACCGAACGGCAGCCCAAGTATCCGGATCATCATCGACAAGAAGAATTGCTGGCATATAAGTCCTATAATTTCCTTTGCCTCCCGGTCACGGGAATTCGCACCCGGAAGCAGGCGCCCTCCCAACCCGGAATTGGGTCGTCGAGTGGTTCGAGTTCTCCTCGGCACTCCTCAAAACTTAGTCGCGCAATTACCAGGCCAAGCCCCCGGTCGTCCCCTTTGGTCGTGATCTGGTGTCCCTCGCGTAGCTTTTCTCGAATCTCGGCTGGCACTCCAGGTCCATTGTCACAGATGAAGACATCTATCCATCGTGCCGAGCGGCCGGCTCGTGCGAGCGGGCTGCAGGATACTCCAATCTTCCCTCTATACTTCTGAGCCTCAACTGCGTTCAAAAGCAAGCTCTCGAAGGCGCCTTCGATGAAAGGACGAACACCGCGCATTATGACCGGAGGGAAGTCGTCCCGAAGCACCTGAATATCGAGATAGTCGTCGATCACAGCACCAGTTACCGAACTGAGTACGTCACCAAGGTTGAATTCCTCCTCGCGTAGATTGGTTTCGAAGTTCTTGCCGGTCGTCACTAAATTCTGAGCCATCGAGCTAAGTGCTGCCGCAGTTCGGGCGATACGCTCAGCTGGTGGTTTCTCAAGCAACAAGCCCGAATGGAACTCAAGCAAGTCGGCCTTCTTCAGGACGGCATGCCGATATTGCTTTGCTAGCCGAATGGTTGCTTGCCGCTCCCGCTCCTTCGTTGCGAGACTACCAGTACGCAGCGTTTGCGCGATTTTGTCCTCGATTGCGAGAGCGAGCTTAACAGTTCCAGAGACAGCAGCTAGAATGCCATCTGTGAGCTCGGAGAAGGTTGTTCCGGGAGCAAGGTGCACAAAAATACCGCCACGTGGTTGGTTCGCTTCATCGCTAACTACTCCTACAGCGAAAGGGGCCTGCTGCGAAACCTTGTTCAGGCGCCCGGGAAAGCGCGCTGAATGGCGCCCAAGAGTTTGCTGAGGTGGGTGTCTTTCCAAGTAGTCGACCACTAGAGTTGACTCGCCTGTAGTCATACACCAGCGAACCAAGGCCTTTGGATCAAACTCGCATGCGCTTGCAGCCAAACCGGGGCCGACCCGTGCGAGTTGAGCGCCGGAACGTTCTATGAATGCTAGCAATTCGGCAGACTCACCAAGGAATACCTTAATCAGCGCTCCGGCAACCTCCGTCACCTTCTCGATTGACACGAAGGCCGCTTGGGTCATTTCAGTGAAATGATCGAGGAGGACACGCACCGACTCTGGAGTCAGAACCTGTTCCAACCAACTACGATCTTTACCAGGAACATCTGTTGCATCTACTGTGATCTCGCCTTGAAGATAGTGACCCAGAACGGGGTGCCAAATCGCGGTACCTTGAGTAAGCATCAGGCGTGTAGTCTGGTTGCTTCGCTGGTCGCGAGCTAGGTTGCGATATGATGCTCGTGTGCTCTCTACCACTTTGTGGTCGGCAATTGCCTGACGTCGCTCAAGCCTGTTAACGAACTTTTCAATGTAGTTCTTGCCGAGGATCTCCTCTTTAGTAAAGCCGTAAAGTCGTTCAGCCCCTGGTGACCAAAGTCGGACTGCGAAATCATGTGCCTCGCCACTCGCAGCCCATATTCCTACAGGCACCTGTGAGACAAGGGCGAGAATAAGGTCAATCTCTATTTCGGTGAATTGAGCCCGAATGATCTTCCGGAACTCCTCTTCCGCGAGCTGCCCCGTCTCGGGGAGACCCTCTGTTTGAGTAGTGGTTTCAACGGCCATGGACGCTCACTCCCGATTGGAGAGGTGCGTGTTCAAGTCAATAGGCCGCCTCTGCTCCGGCCAAGAGGGTATGTAGTAGTTCATGGCTACTACCACCCGCACATCCCCTGCTTCCTTGAGCGGGGTGACATAATGGCTGTGGTGACGTCCGTCAAAGAACAGTAGGTAACCTGCCTTTGGTTCCACGATTGTAGCGTCTGCGTCGACCTCCTCGATAGACCGTGCCTCTCCGCGGTTAGAGACCACGAGTGCACCGCCATCGCCCTCGCGATGGGTTGTGACATACAAGAGTCCCTCAATCGGATTAGAGTCGATGTGACATTCGTATCGGTGGGGCCCGGTCTGAATATTGAGTGCTATTCCAAACCGGCTGTCCGACATTACCGAAACCGGTTCTGGTGTTGTAATTTGGGCGAACTGGCGAAAATCGAAGTCGTAGAGGCGGCGCAACCAAGGTAACTGCATCGCGATATCCTCGCCACTTACAGATTGTGTTGGAAGGCGGTAGTCTGTCCTTGACTCTCGAGAGGTAGAGTGTCCTGTGACCAATATTTTGTGTCGTGCGTGACTCTTGGCCACGCGCATGATCTGCTCCTGCCAATCATGAGGAAGTAGAGAGCGAACATCGAAAACCGTCCAGTGAAAGCGGTCAATACTCATAGATCCTCCGCGCCATCACAACGCATGGCTTACCTTCGTAGCTTCGTTCTTCAATAGAACTCCATCCTTCGGATTCGTAGAAGGCACGAAGAGTCGGGTCACAGAACAAGTACAGAGTGGAGATAGCCATCTTTTGGGCACGTTCTGCTAGGGCTTGAGTTAGTCGACGGGCGATCCCGCAACGGCGAGCACTCGTTGCTACGTACAGACACCCCAACCAGGGGTCGAGGTCTGGCCGATCATCCATGTCACGAAGAAGCAGTGCTCCACAGCCGAGTAAACTTCCATCACTCGTATCCGAAAAACCTAAAACAACCGGAAACTCGCTCAGTACAGGTGATGGCGTCCGGAGCCACTCTATAATGGGAATGCCTGGCCATTCGTCCTCGATCCAATTCGCGGCACCGAGCGCCGCCTGCGAGCCAGGAAGGATCGCAATCACTTCACCCGTGTTGCGCTTTTTATGGTCACCGAGTGTCATGAGCCTTCTTGCTCTGTACGCTTCGATTCCTGAAGCATAATATAATCAACGTTGCCGAAACCTCCGTCTATGACAATCGTGGCACCATTGATAAAGCTTGCCTCATCGCTCAGCAGGAATGCAATGAGGCTTGCGACTTCTTCTGGTCTACCATTGCGTGCCATTGGAGTGATCTCCACTGCTTGGTACGACTCTGGAGTAGCCATTCCAGTGTTGATCCATCCGGGTGCCAGGGCATTCACCCGCACGTTTCGGCGGCCGAAATTGTTGCCGAGGCTCATGGTCAAGTTAATAAGTGCTGACTTCGAAGCAGAATAGGCCATCGATTGGAAGCTGCCGACCATCCCATCAAGGCTGGACACATTGACGATTGCGCCGCCAGGAGTAATTTGATCTCGCAGGCCCATTGTAAGCCGTGCAGGAGCGATTAAGTTGACCTCGAAAACATTTCGCCAGAGTTCGTAGTCCCAGTCGGCGAAGCCGTCCATCTCGAATATGCCAGCATTATTGACTAGGCCTTGGAGCGAGACGCCCTCAAGGCTGGAGAGCAATCTGTCAACGGAGGAAGGGTCCGTAAAATCGGCCTGATGAAAATGTAAGTTGGGGTACTTCGCTGACAGCTTTTCGGCCTCTGCTCGGCTTTGGTTATAGGTACCATGTACGTCGTACCCGCGGGTGAGCAGTAGTTCGGCGGTTGCTCTTCCGATACCGCGCGACGCACCAGTAACAAGAGCCGTTTTGCTCATGGCGTATGCACTCCTTGGGGGGGTACCATCCGTTTGAAGCGAATTGGTACCTTGTTGTCAGAGACAAGAGCCTATATCTTGCTCAATCTTGATGAGACGAAGTTTACGACCGGAGACGGGGAGACTGCAAGGATATTGCCGCATAGCAATGTGAGCGCCTTGCCAGCGGACGTGCGCGCGAGGGTGCATCCGGGGAAGAGCCGGCCGGGCCGGAGGAGAAAGTGTCAGAGGCTTCGAGAAGAAGGAGTGCGAGGAGGAGCGTAACCTGGGCGCAACTCGACTGAGCAGGTTCCCTCAAAGGCTGGTTTTCATCTGTAGGGAGGGGCGGTTCGCCGGGAGAATCACTCTCGAAGCCCCCCTCCCAATCTTCTTTGGGCATCGCGAAGGCAGCTTTTGTTCCGAGCGGAAAGTCCTCTTCCTTCCCGTCTCGATCGTGAGTTTCAAGACAGGCGACTTCAGCAGGTCTGGGGGGCAGGTTGGCTGTTGCCCTACTACGGAGGCAAGGCAGGGTAGGGGCTCACGAACGGCAGGGCGGGTGGGAATGAGCCCAGAGGGAACCTCGCCGTCCCCACCCGGAGAGGTGCCAGAGGATTCTGAGTGGGGATCGCCCCGCAGTGCTCTTCGCCGAGACTTCCCTCGGGAGTTCCGCGCGAGCAGCACCTGAGATATCCTTCGCGGAAACTCCTGCTGTCCGAGAATTGTGCTTCCATGTTAGAAGACCTGGTCCGTGCAGGTCGGCACCTGATGGTTGTCTACGAGAACGTCGATGCCATTACGGTTTACCCGGTGACGGCCTACGAAGCTCCTAGAGGTACAAACGATGACCCTTCAGCGGATCACCCGCAATCGTCGCCTCGCTCCTGATGAAGCCGCGAAGTATTGCGAGGTCCGCGAGCAGGTGGCAAAGGAACTGCCTGAGCTGATCACGCGCCACAACGAGCGCTTGGTAGCTCTCGACCAGATGGCAGACCTGGTCCAGCAACTGAAGGCCGCCCGCGAAGAAAAGGGGCTGAGCCTCGCCGATCTGACCCGGCTGACCGGAATGGATCGGTCGGCTCTCTCGAAGCTTGAAACCGGGCAACGCCTCAATCCCACGATCGAGACCCTTGTGCGTTATGCCGATGCCGTGGGTAAGCGCCTGGTGGTCTCTCTGGCCAACGCATGACGGTTTCATGAAGCCTCTACCCTTGGTCGTCCGAGCGTCTGCCAGGATCAAAGGTCCTGAGGGCTTCAGCGGTAGACGTCCCGCCGATGGCCGACGTGCAGGATCGTTACCTCAGGGGGTAAGCTTTCGACACCCGGACGGTCTGGGTTCCTGGGCCAAACTCCTGACAGCATCTCGGACTCGTTCATAGGTCCCGGCAGGCAGACGCTCCAACTCTCGCTGCGCCCGGGGCAGGATGGACAGGCGGTAGGTCAATGCCGTTCCCGGCTTCTCTCGATATCCCCTACTGCCTGCTCAAAGGGAATGGGCGTTTTCGCCGCTCGCCTTGGCGAGGTCGTAGGCCCGAATCGACTCCAGCTCCAACTGCTCGAGCATCGACTGGTACTCGGCGATATCCAGGAGAACCCCGACTCGATTGCCCGCCTCGTCGACCAGGAACCGTTCCGTTCTGCGCTCCATTTGGACCTCCACGGCCATTCTAACCGCTATCGGCATGGTACGCTCCACATCTCCAAGGAGAACTCCGTTGCGCCGCTATCGGGAAGAAGTGGGTATTTCGAGCGCTTCTTCCTGGACGGTGGAACGGTCGCGTGGCCCAACGGTGCTGATATCGCGCCGGATACGCTCTATGAACGAGCGCGGTCGAACAAGGCTGCCTGAGTACCTGGAAGTGACCTTCATCTGGGGGTCTCCCCGGTGACGCAGGCCGACCTGGCACCTTTAAAGGCCGCATAAAGGAAGACCCCTCCCCGACCCTCCCCTGCTTCGCAGGAGAGGGAGCCCCCTCTCTCCCGCTTGGCGAACCGTCTGCCCGGGCGAGGTCTCCTCGGCCCGCCGCTCCTTGAACGCCTCAGGGAGAGAGCAGCTTGACCTTGTAAGCCTCGAACTGGCCGTCTGCAGTGAGGATCTGCAGGTTCTCCAACTGGGCTTGGGCTATCAGAAGCCGATCGAAAGGATCTGCGTGATGACGCGGCAGGCTGCCCGCGTGCAGCGCATGGCTGTGCTGAACCGGCAGCGGAGAGGTGCCGCTCGTCTCCATCCGGCTGAGCACATACTCCATGGGCGGCGCAGGGAGTGGGAGCTTCCCAAGCGCATACTTGATCGCGATCTCCCAGGAGCTTGCGGCCGAGAGGAAGATCTGGTTGTCCGGGTCTTGGAGCAGCGCACGTGTCGGCCGGGACAGACGCGAGGATTCAGCCTGCATCCAGAGCCAGCAGTGAGTGTCGAGAAGGACTCTCAAGATTCGAACAGGGCCAGCACCCCGTCAGGCAGAGGCGCATCGAAGTCGTCGGGGATCTCGAACAGCCCGTCGTCCTGGCCAATCACTCGCCGCGTCTTGGGCTCGATGGGAACCAACCGCGCGATCGGTTTGCCAGCGCGGGCAATGATGATCTCCTCGCCATTGGCCACTCGCAGCAGAAGGCGGGACAAGTGCGTCTTGGCCTCGTGAACGTTGACCTCTGCCATATCGGCATCGTGGACTAAGGAGTGGACCAAGTCAAGGGCCCATCAGGAGGTGCCAGAGGAATCGGTGGCCGGCACGACGGACGTGACATCGGTCTGAGGGAAGTCCTCTCCCTTGTAGAGCAGCGGCTCGCCGAGGACTGTCGCAAGCGACGCCGCTAAAGAGGCGAAGGGTGCCGCGACACCCTGGCAGGGAATCGCCCCCGTCTGGCATTTCGCGGCTCCCTTCCAATTGGTCGCGGCATCGGTTCCCCTTGGCGCCCTGAAAACTTCTCTCGATGCCGTAAGTGCCCTGAGTGCGATCACCTGCTTCGTCTATGTGCCGCCGTCGGCGATGATGCGGCCGCGTCAACTCTCCTGGGTACCGCGACAACTTGCTGGCGCGCCGAGAAATCCGTATGCTGCGCCGGTAAATCCGTGATCCGGCTCTTCTGTCATGAAGTGGGAGCCGTCAATTGATCGGGGGTTGCGGCGCGACGAGCCTGTTTCACGGCGGATGTTCCGTCCGGAAGCCGGCCGCCAGGAGATCGGCAAGCCCGGGCAGTAGTGGGAGGAGGTGGGGGACGCTCCGGTGCCGCGAAACCGGAGAGCAATGCCGCGAGTTGTCCTGTCTCAGAGGAGGGAAAACGTCCCATGAAGACGAATCGTTCGATCGCGGAGGTTTTGGAGCGCTTGGAAGCTCAGGCTGCCTTCTACGAGGAGAGAGAGGCGTTTCATGGCGCTCAGGAAGCTCATCATCGGGAGCAGCGGAGCGGCCACGCTGCCCGGCTGGAGGAGGTCCGCAGACGTCTGAGCGCCTTCCGGGCGGCGGCCGACGAGGCCCTCGACTTCGCCGACGAGCCGGTGGTCCGCGCCGCCGCGCGTGAGGAGGTGGATCTGGGGCCCGCGTCCCGCCCCAGGCTGGGCCGGATGGCCGAACTGGTGATCGGGGCAAAGGGGACCGGCGAGCGCTTTGGGCCGGTCAGTCTGACCGCGGAGGTCAACGAGCATTTCGGCGATCGCCTGCGCCGCCCGATCAACCCCGGGCAGATCTCGGTCGTCCTCCGCCGCATGAGCCGGATGGGGAAGATCCACCTGGTGCGGAGGGGGCGGCCTCATTGGGAGGCGCTGTACGTGCGGGAGGCGCCGGGGAGCTAGACCGCGAAGCCCTTGTTCCCTGCGGGGATCAGAACCAGAGGTGGCGTTCGAGAGCGGTTCGTATCTCTTCCAGGCGCTCGGGCTGAAGGCTGCCAAGGTGCTGGCCCAGGCGCCTCGTGGAAAGGGTCCGGATCTGCTCACAGAGCGCCTTGCCTGCCCGCTCCAGCCCACCCTCCCCGGCGGGGATGAGCACCTGGAAAGGGAAGACGCGATCCACCCTTGGAAGAGAGCGGGACGACCGTGACGGTTGGACTCGTGCGGTTCGCCAGATCGTTCTGCAGGACGATCGCCGGCCGTGTCTTGCCGACCTCCGACCCTATGCCCGGATCGAGGTTCACCAGAAAGACGTCGCCACGCCGGATCACAGTCCCTCGGTCTCCACCCCTGCCCACTCGGGGTCCAGGGAAGAGCTCTCGGCTTCCGCTCGATAGCCATCTGCAAGCTCCCGGGCCAGATGCTCTTTCTTGAGCTGCTGGACTCGCGCCCGAATCGCCTCGGCCGCGAGCTCGCTGAAGGGCCGAGAGCCCAGCACCTGCTTGGCTTCGGCATAAACCTCGTCCGGGATGGAGATCGTGGTGCGCATTTCTCTGCCTCCTGGTGCATCGCTTCGATATGAAGTTTAGGATGAAGATACCGCATCTGCAAGATGTGTCACCGCGTCGTTGAGTGCCACGCTCTTCCAGAGCATGCCGCGATCACGTAAGATCTCGCTACGAGCGAGGCCTACAATGATGCACAGGAAAGACACGACAGATACAAGTGCTTTGTTCCAGCGATTTCCCCGGAGTGACGAGACGTGGCAGATCGGGCGCTTCCGGTTGCCTGTCTGGGTGGAGAACGAGGCCGGTACGCCCTTCCGTCCCTGGGTGACTGTCTGTCTCCGGCTGCCGTCCGGCCTGATTTTCTCCTTGGCGGCGGAAGAGACGGAGTCTTTCGGGTTCTGGAAGACCCTGCTCGGGGCTGTCGAGGAATGGGGCCTCGTTCCCGGCCGGGTCCAGGTCTCCGAAGCCGATCTCGTCGAGGAGCTCCGGGAGCGTCTTGCCGTGCACGAGATCCCGGTCGAGCTTCGCGAGGGCCTGCCCGAGCTGGAGGAGGCTTTTGGCGAGCTCGGACGGGAGCTGAGCGACGCCGTGCCGGGAGCGCTCGCCGGAGAGGGCGTGACCGTCGAGCAGATGACCTCCTTTGCCGAGGCAGCGGCCCTGTTCATGGTTGCCGAGCCTTGGCGCCATCTCGCCGACGACGATCCGATCCACGTCGAGGCTCCCGATGTGCTGCCGGAGGCCAGGTATGTGAGCGTCATGGGCCGGGGAGGGCAGTCGTATGGTCTTCTCTTTCACCGCGAACAGGACCTCTTCCAGGAACGGGACGAGGAGCGTCTCCGGGAGACGGTCCGGCAGGATGGGCTCTGGGCGGTCAGCTTCGACGAGGCTCCGCGATTGCCCCCGGAGGATCTCGACCTTTGGGAACGGCACCGTCTCCCCCTTGCTCACGAGCGGGCCTATCCTCTCGCCTCCCACCTGGGACCCGACAGGATCCGGAGACCCGACGCCCGGCTGCTCGACCTCTTCGAGGGAGTCCTGAGAGCGCTCGCCTCCACCACCGAGGATGAGATGGACTCCGGTCGCTGGAAGAAGAAGGTGGTTACGCATGGCGGCCGGGCCACGATCGTCCTCAGCCTCCCCTTCCTCCTCGATCCTCCCGCTCCCGAGCTCACCCTCGTGGGGCAGCTGCAGATGGAGCGGGTTCTGTGGGAGATCGACCGGCGGTTCGGAGGCCGGGAGGAGCCCCCATCGGCGGAGGAGATCGACGAGGCTGCCCGGCAGGTGCTCGAGGGAGGCGGAGCCCGGCGCCTGTTCGCCAGCAAAGAGGAGAAGGCCCGGGAGCTTGCCCTGGAGGCCCGGGGGGCTCGGGGCCGCCGGTGTGTGGCCCTCGCGCGCCAGGCGCTGAAGCTCTGGCCGGACTGCGCCGACGCCTACGTGGCCCTGGCTGACGAGGAGCCGGATCCCGATCGCGAGAGGGAGCTCTACGCCCTCGGCGTTGCGGCGGGAGAAAGGGCGCTCGGCCCCGAGTATTTCCGCGAGGCGGCTGGCCGTTTCTGGGGCTTCGTCCGGACACGGCCCTACATGCGGGCCCGCCATGGACTGGCCGAGGCGCTCTGGCATGGCGGTGTCCGCGAGCAGCGCGAGGAAGCGGTCGAGCACTTCCAGGAGATGCTCCGTCTCAATCCGAACGACAATCAGGGGATCCGCTACCGGCTGGTCCACGCGCTCCTGGTCCTGCGCCGGCATGACGAGCTGGCACACCTCCTGGACTCCTACTCCGAGGACGACAGCGTCGATTGGGCCTACACGCGTGTGCTTCTGGCGTTCCGCCGCCACGGCGACTCCCCTGGCGCCCGGACATGCCTCACCCTCGCCCTCCGGCGCAACCGGCATGTCCCTGCATTCCTCCCGGTCTGGGAAGAGGTGCCTCCCGTGCCGGACCTGTTCGCGGAACCGGGCAGTGAGCTCGAGGCCGCGTCCTACGCGAGCCGGGCCGGCGAGGTCTGGAAGGACACGCCGGGTGCGCGCGGCTGGCTGCTGGCGAGGATGCCCTCCCGGCCCCGCCGGAAGAAGAAGGCCAAGAAGAAGAGCCGGGTACGGAAGGGGCGGTGACCTCTCGTAATATGTTCCCGCCCGCCGTGAAAGCGGAGTGAGGAGCGAGAATGAGCATTCGTATCGTCCGGCTCGGAGAGCCGCGTCTTCCGGAGGAAGGCATTCGCCTGGGCACGGTCCGGAGACCTCCCCGGGGGGTGCGGAAGGAGGACTACGGCCGCCTGGATTTCTTCGATCTCTGGCTGCCGGACCTCGCGCCCAGCGCGGAGCTGGTGAAGCTGGCCCTGTCCGAGTCCCTCACGGAGCAGGGCTGGGCCCGGTTCGTCAAGGGCTACCGGCGCGAGATGAAGGAACCCGGGGCGGAGCGGCTGCTCAAGCTGCTGGCCCTGCTCTCCCACCAGACCGGCTTCTCGGTGGGGTGCTACTGCGAGAACGAAGACCGCTGCCACCGCTCGATCCTGCGCGAGCTGCTCCTCGAGCACGGCGCGGACGTGCGGTAAATGGCGTACGCAGTCTTCTGAGTGCTCTCCTTGTCGCGCAGTCCGGGTCCCCTGTCCTTGCACCGTTCCGTGAATCGATGGGAAGTAGTTGGTTATAATGATTGCAGGATTGACTCACGTTTCCGTGGGCTTTTCAGGCGCCGAGGTTCCACAGGCCTTTCCTTTCTCACGCTTCGCAGAGATTTTCTCTGTTTTCCGTGAAGATCGATCACGTTTTTCGGGAGTTGAGTTCCCGCAGGGTCCTCCCTACGATGCTCGTCATGAAGACGACGGATCGTGGGCCTTTCGGGCGCGTCCTCCTGGATTGGCGGGAGCAGCGTGGATTCACCCAGGGAGAGCTTGCCAGGAAGACCGGTCTGGACGTCAGCTCGATCGGAGCCTACGAGCGGGGTGAGCGCAGGCCCAAGGGAGAGAAGCTCGCCCGCCTCTGCGTCGCCTTGGGGATCGAGCCCGCAACCTTCTGGGACAAGGTCGCCCAGGCCGAGACCGACGAGCTCAAACCTCTCGTGGAGAAGGTCCGGCGGGAGATGGGCGAGGAGGCTCCCGAGGAGCCTCGCGATCCGGATCTGGAGCCGTACAGCCAGGCATGGGACCTGTGCTCGGATGTCTGGAAGGACATGTTCCTGCTCGCCGCCCGGGTCTCGCGCGGGTCCGGAGACCCGGGCCACCTCGACGCCCTGGTCAAGCTCTTTGCGAAGGTCAACCAGAGCGTCCCCGTCGTGAGCCCCCCGCAATCCAAGCCCTCCGGGGATCAGGGCTGAGCCCCTACTTCACCTCTTTCCCAGATGCCGGTCTCTCCAAGACGAGAGCGCGGCGAAAAAGGTTCTCCCCTACGGCTCGCTTCCCGTCCGTAGTGCCGTTGGGTAATATGGTCCTCCAACAGGTGCTCAAAGGAGGACATCGGTATCATGGACCAGGAACAAGAAGGGGAAGAGGTTGGGCTTGGCGCGTTCCTCCGGCTTCTGAGAGAGGCGGTCGGACAGATCATCTACGTTCAGCATGGGGAACCGTTTCTCTCCTGGATGCGGGTGGAGGCTCCCCGGCTTTTTCCGGAGGTCTTCGGGGCGCTGCCGGAGCCCGTCCGCCGCGCTCTCGCCACGGAGCTGGGCTGGCAGCTCTGGAACGCCACGCCCCTCCCCCGGAACGATTTCCGTCCGCGGCCGCTCCGCCGTCCGCGGCCCGCGGACCCTTGCCCCTGCAGGTCGGGGCGCGAGTATGGCCTCTGCTGTGCCGGCGCTCCCGAGGTGCCGGGGTTGACCCCGGGGTTCGCCTGGGCGTTGTTGACCGCGGAGCTCCCTCTCGACACGGCGGTCGCGCTGGCCGAGCAGGGGGCGATCCCTCGTCCCTATGTCGGCATCGTCGCCCGGCGGCTCGTGGAGAGCGGCAGGAAGGAGAGTGCCGCGTCCCTCTTCAATGCGCTGTTCGAAGATCCCGAGCTCCTCGACAGGAGTGACATGGATTCGCTGGACGCCCTGGCGGGGGCGCACGAGATGCTCGGACGCGGTGAGGAGGTGCGCCTGTTCATCGAGCGGTTCACCGAGAAGTTCCTGCGCAAGGATGACTGAGCATTCTCTTCAGCCGCTCTCTTTGTCCGTAAATGGCGCCGCTGGCTCGCGTCTGTCGCGGAAATCGGTTATCGTATGCCGCCATGCCGCGACGACAGCGATCCGACGAATCCGGGATTCTCCTCTCCGGCTACCTGGAGCGCCTGGCTGCCGTGGAGGGCCGCGGCGACGCCCGGGAGGAGAGCTTCTATCCGACCCTGGTCGATCTCATTACCCGCTGGGCCGAGCGCTCCGGCCTGCGGGAGGTCCATGTCACGACGATCCCGCGCAAGACCCGGGGCTGCAGCCTCGACTTCCAGGTCTGGCGGGACCGGCACCGGCTCGCCGGCTACATCGAGGCGAAGCGGCCTTCGGCCGACCTGGACCGCGAGGAGCGGAGCGAGCAGGTCCAACGCTACCGGAATACGTTCCCGAACCTGATCCTCACGAACTTCCGCGAGCTGCGGCTCTATCGCAACGGCCTCCGGATCGCGCGGGTGGCGGTCGCCGGCTCCTGGCCGCCGCGGCTCCCCCTGGGAGAGAGGGAGACAACCCGGAGGGAGGCGGAGCTGTCGGCGCTGCTCAAGCGTTTCGTCGGGTTCGAGAGGCCCGAGCGGCTGAGCTCGGCCGCCCTCGCCAAGGCCCTGGCCGAGCGGACGAGGTTCCTGAGCGATCGCATCGGCGACCTCCTGGAGCGGGACAAGGGCCGGGAGGAGCCCTCGGAGCTGACCGGCTTCTACCGGACCCTGGCGTCCCACCTGTTCTCGAAGCTGAGCGAGGCGGAGTTCGCCGGGATCTACTCCCAGACCGTGGCGTATGGACTGCTCGCCGCCCGCTGCTGGGAGGATGGCGAGCTCGACCGCCGCACTCTCTACGAGCGGATCCCGCCGGCCAGCGGCATCCTCCGGGACGTGTTCCGCTACATCTCCCTCTCGCCGCCTCCGGAGATCGAGTGGATCGTCGACGACCTGGTGGACCTCCTGCGTCCCGCCCGGTGGAAGCTCGCCCTGCAGCGGCACTTCCAGCAGAGGGGAGACCAGGACCCGATCCTCCACTTCTATGAAACCTTCCTGAAGCATTACGATCCGGAGCTCCGCTCGCGCCGCGGTGTCTTCTACACGCCCCCGGCGGTGGTCTCCTATGTCGTCCGGTCGCTCGACCACCTGCTGCGCACCCGGCTGGACCGGCCCGGCGGTCTGGCGGACCCGCGGGTCTGGCTCCTCGATCCCGCGGCCGGGACCATGACCTTCGTGGTCGAGGCGTTCCGCTGCGCCATCGAGGGTTGGGCGGCGGCCTACGGCAGGGCGGGCGTTCCCGCGCTGATTCGCGACCACCTGCTCCCCCGGAGCTTCGGCTTCGAGCTGATGATGGCGCCCTACGCCATCGGCCACCTCAAGATGAGCCTGTTCCTGGCCGAGAAGGGCTATGCCCTGGGCGGCGAGGACCGGGTCAACCTCCTCCTGACCAATGCCCTGGAGAAGGAGGACCTGAAGCAGGGCTTCCTTCCCGGTCTGCCTTCCCTGGCGCGGGAGGTGCGCAAGGCGGCGGAGGTCAAGGAGGACCGCCGGATCTGCGTGGTGCTCGGAAACCCGCCCTACTCCGGGCACTCCGCGAACCCGGTCGAGCGTAAGAACAAGAAGAAGGACCCGCTCCGCGCCTATTACCAGGTCGACGGCGAGCCTCTCGGCGAGAAGAACGTGAAGTGGCTGCAGGACGATTACGTCAAGTTCCTGCGCTTCGCCCAGAGCCGGATCGACGAGAGCGGCGAGGGGGTCGTCGGCCTCGTGCTCAACCACGGATACCTGGACAACCCCACCTTCCGGGGGCTCCGCCGCTCGCTGATGGACAGCTTCGAGGAGATCTACGTCCTGGATCTCCATGGCAATCGGCGGAAGCGGGAGGTCAGCCCGGACGGCGCCCGCGACGAGAATGTCTTCGACATCGAGCAGGGGGTGTCGATCCTGCTGGCCGTGAAATTTGATCCCGTTCCCCCTCTCCCCGACCCTCTCCCCCGTTCCGGGGGAGAGGGAGCAAGACTCGCGAGGGTTTACCGGGCGGACCTCTATGGCAACCGGGCGAAGAAGCTGCGCTGGCTCACGGCCCGGGACGTGGAGTCGACCCTGTGGACCGAGCTTCAGCCCCGGGGGCCTTCCTATCTCTTCGTGGAGCGGGACGCCCGTCTGGAGGAGCTGTACGTCCGGGGCATCCCGCTGCCGGAGATCTTTCCGGAGCACTCGGTCGGGGTGCTCACGGCCCGGGATGCCTTCGTCATGGACTTCGAGCTCTCGAAGCTGCGCGACCGGATCATCCAGCTCCGCAAGGGCCTGCTTCCGAGGGACATCGTGCCGGACGAGTACCCTCGGGACACGGGGAGCTGGAAGTTGGCGGAGGCGGTGCGGCGGGCGGGCGCCGACGCCAAGTGGGAGACGCGGTTCACGGAGATCCTCTATCGTCCGTTCGACCTCCGGCAGGTGTTCTACGCCGATTACCTGGTGGAGCGTCCGCGGGAGCGGGTGATGGGGCATCTCCTGCGGGGCCAGAACCTGGCCCTGGTCGTGCCGCGGCAGAGCAAGGACGGTCCCGGCGCCCTGGTCACCGAGAGGGTCGCGGCGCACAAGGCGGTCAGCGCCTATGACATCAACTACGTCTTCCCCCTGTACCTGCTGCCGGAGGGGATCTTTCCCGAGCGCACTCCGAACGTGTCCCCCGGGGTCCTCCGCTTCCTGGAGCGTGCCTTCGGGGTGGCTCCGAAACCCGAGGAGATCCTGGGCTATGTCTACGCCGTGCTCTACAGCAACCGGTACCGGGACCGTTATGCCGCCTTCCTGGCCTCGGACTTCCCTCGCATCCTCTTCCCCCGGGACCGGTATCTCTTCGATGCGCTCGCGGGGCTCGGCGCGGAGCTGGTGGACCTCCATCTGCCCGGGCGACCGCTCCGGCCGACCCGCCCCACGACCCAGTTTCTCGGGCAGGGAAGCGGCCGGCTCGGCCGGACCCGAAAGGTGCTTCGCGACTATCGCGCGGACGAGCGGCGGGTCTATGTGAACGAGGAGCGGCAGCTCTTCGACGGCATCCCTTCGCAGGTCTGGGAGTACCGCATCGGGGGTTACCAGGTGCTGGACCGCTGGCTCCAGGATCGGGCAGGGCGGAAGCTCACATCACCCGAGATCCAGGACTTCTGCCGTACGGCAACCGCGCTCGGACGGACCGTGGAGGTTCAGAAGAGGATTGATGAGCTGTACCTGGCCGTGGAGGAGAGCGCGGAGGCCCTCACCCCCCGGCCCCCTCTCCCGGTCCACCCGAGCACACCCGCCCCGGGAGAGGGGGAGACTTACTAGGCCTACCGCCCCGGCCGCCGCTCCGGTCTCGCGTTCCAGGGATCCTGAGGCCAGGCATGCTTGGGATAGCGCCCCGCCAGCTCCTTGCGGACTTGCGGGTAGGTGTTCTCCCAGAAGCTCCGCAGATCGTGGGTGACTTGCTGCGGCCGGTGGTTGGGGGCGAGGAGGTGGAGGAGGACCGGCACCCGTCCGGCGGCCACCCGCGGGGTCTCGGCCAGCCCGAACAGCTCCTGGATGCGGGCGGCCAGCACAGGGGGCTTGCCCGGTTCGTAGATCAGCTTGATCCGGCTGCCGCTCGGCACCTCCAGGCGCTCGGGAGCCTCCCGCTCCACGGTCCGGAGCTGATCGTGGGAGAGCGCTCCCTGGAGCACGGGGAGGAGGGGGGCGCGCCGGAGATCCGCGAACGACCTCTTTCCTGAAGCCAGCATCGGCAGCAGCTCGCGGAGCTGCGTTTCGTCGAAGGCGGGAAGACCCAGCTCGGGCATCCAATCCCGGAGGCAACGGACCCGGGCAAGGAAGCCAGCCACGTCGGGATCATCCAGGGCGAGGGCGCGGTCCAGGCGGGCCGCGGCAGCCTCGGCGAGGACCCTCGCCGCCTCTCCCTGCGCAGGAACCTCGCTCTCCGCGAGGACGAGGTCTTCGTAGCGCGTCCGCTTCCAGGCTGCGACCCGCTCCCGTTCGTCATCGAATTCCAGCTCGACCGTGATCCGGAGGCGGTCCGGCGGCAGCCATCCGGGCTCGATCTCCGAAGCGAGACGGACGAGGGCCTCGGTCTGCCTCGCGTCCATGTCGATGCAGAGGAAGAGGTTGGGGTCCAGGACGGCGCTCTCCTCGGCCAGGCGCACGCCGCGGCCGCCCACCATCACGGCCCGGGGGTTCCTCGGCTCCCGGCGGCGGGCGAGGCGGTCGGGGTAGGCGGCGAGGAGGGCTCGGAGGAGGGACTCGTCGCGGGGAAGCTCCGCTCTCGGAGCGGGACCCAGCTCCCTGCGGACGAGATCGAAGAGCTGGTCGCGCGCCTTCAGGACGAAGCGGGCGGCGCCGGCATTCAATCTCTCCTCGCTCCAGGTCCCTTCCAGGGCGTCCAGGCGGTCCAGGAGGTCGGAGCGGGACGAGCGGCGGGGGCCGGCTCCCCTGGGGCTGCGCGGAAATGGATCGCGCTCGGAGAGGAGCGCTGCCAGGAGGGCTGCCTCCCTCGGATATCCCAGCCGGTGCCCCTCGATCAGCAGCCTGCCGACGCGGGGGTGGACCGGCATCCGGGCCAGGAGGCGTCCCGTCACGGTGACCCCGTGCTCGTCCGTGGCCCCCAATCTCCGGAGCAACTGGAGGGCTGAAGCGAGGGCGGCGGGGTCGGGCGGCTCGAACCAGTCGAAGGCGGTGAGGTCGGTCTCTCCCCAGGCCAGGAGCTGCAGGGCCGGAGTGGCCAGATCCACCCGGAGGATCTCGGGGAGCTCCCGCTCGGGGAGCGCCGCGTGCTCCCAAGCGGGCCAGAGCCGGAGGCAGAGCCCGGGTCCCTGGCGCCCCGCCCGCCCTGCCCGTTGATCCGCGGAGGCCCGGCTGATCTTGCCGAGCTCCAGGCGGTCGAGCCCGGTCGCGGGGTCGTAACGCAGCCGGCGAACGAGGCCGCTGTCCACCACGGCGGTGACCCCCTCCACCGTGACCGAGGTCTCGGCGACGTTCGTGGCCAGCACGACTTTTCGCCGGTCTAGTGGCCGGAGCACCTCGTCCTGTCTCTCCGGCGGGAGATCGCCGTAGAGAGGGAGGACGGCGAGATCCCTCTCCCCCGAAAGGGCTTCGGCAGTCCGCTCGATCTCCCCCACGCCGGGCAGGAAGACCAGCACGTCTCCGGACGTCTCCCCCAGGGCGCGCCGGACCGCCGCCGCCACCTGGGCATCCAGGTGGTGGATCTCCACCGGATGAAGCCTTCCCTCGCTTCGGATTACCGGACAATCCAGGTAGGCGGCAATGGGACCGGGATCGACAGTGGCGGACATGGCCACGATCCGCAGGTCGGGCCGGACCTCCCGCTGGACGCGCCGGACCATGGCGAGGGAGAGGTCCGTGTGGAGGCTCCGCTCGTGGATCTCGTCGAAGATCACGACCCCGATCTCTTCCAGGAAGGGGTCGGACTGGAGCATCTGCACCAGGATCCCTTCGGTGACCACCAGGATCCGGGTGGACGGTCCCGCCCTGCGGTCGAACCGGACCTGATAGCCCACCTCCTCTCCGAGCCTCCAGCCGCCTTCCTCTGCCATGCGGCGGGCGGCGGCCCGGGCCGCGATCCGCCTGGGCTCGAGCATGACGATCCTGCGACCGCCCACGATCTCCAGGAGGGCCGGGGGGACCCGCGTGGTCTTGCCGGCGCCCGTGGGGGCGATCAGGACCGCGGAGCTCTTCTCGCGGAGGGCCGCGATCAATGCGGGCAGGGCTTCGTCGATGGGGAGAAAGGGCTTCAAGCGAGCCAGGGCCCCGGCGGGCGTCCGCGGGGATCGTAGCACGCCACGCTCAGTCCGAGCCGGCCAGATGGTAGCGGGAGGACCTGCGCTCGCCGGTCCTCCGCACGCTCCCGTCCGCGGCGAGGGAGCGGAGGGCGATCCGCAGCCGCGATGCCGGCGCGCCGGTCTCGCGGACCAGGTCGGTCATCCCCGCGGAGCCGCCGAGCCGCCGCAGCACGTCCAGCACCTTGGAGGAGAAGCTGGCCAGGCTCTCGGGACCCTTGGCGCCAGCCTGCCGCTCCTTGAGGAGGCTCGCCAGGACCCCGCCGCGAAGGAAGGCGAGCAGCCGTTCGCCGTCGATCCCCAGCTCCAGAAGAGGGCCGGCCTCGATGACTTCGCCCTGCCCGGCCAGGAAGTTGAGGCGCCGGAGCTGAGTCACCAGGGAACGGATGCGGCGGCGGTCGCCCAGCAGGGGGCGGAGCTCGCGCGCCAGGATGTCGAGGCGGACCTGAGGGTGAGGCTCCGGGCTCTTCTTGCCAGCCTGGCGCTTCGGCAGCACCAGGCGGACCCAGAGGACGACAAGGAGGGCGCAGGCGTCGGCGCGCAGGCCGAGATTCGAGGCCGCCTCGAAGGCAGGATCGCCAGCCACCTCGGGCGCGAGGCGGATCCCCACGTGCTCGGAGTAGGGGCTGGTGGCGAGGACCAGGCCCACCCCGCGGAGCCGGCGTTCGACCTCACGGTGGACCTCGGGGAGGTCGAGCTCGGGCACCTCGGCATGGGGGAGGGCCCCCGTCCGCAGCAAGCGGGCGCAGATTCGAATCGCTTCGTTCATTCAGGCTCCGGCCGGCCTTGAAGGGCATAGGCTTCGGCCGCCCTGGCGACGGCCGGCGTGGTCAGGAGAGGCGCGGCGGAGAGGATGGGGACGAGGGCGTCCCGGCCCGCGGTGGCGAGCTCCTCCAGGCTGCGGCCCAGGAGGGCGCGGACGATCTGATCGGGAGTGAGCCCGGCAGGGAGCCCCGGGTAGGGCAGCCCGGCCTGGGCGGCGGCGCGGAGAGCGTCGTAGACCTGGAGGCCGGCCTCGGTCGGCGTCCACAGGCCCGCGGGTCCGACCTCCAGCCAGCCGCTCCGGCGGAGCGCGTGGAGGGTCTCGCTCCGGGCCGGCTCAGCCAGCCAGGAGAGGGCGTCGTCGAGGTCCGCTTCGGTGAAGGAATCGAGGCCGCGGGCGAGCAGGGCCTCGAAGGCCGCCGCCCGCACCAGGACCGTGGGTTGGGGTGTCTCTCTGGCGTCGCTCATCTCCGCGACAACTATATCGGAGATGCGCGTCGCGTGGAGGTGGAGAAATGGGAAAAGAAATCACTTCACGGCCTTCCCCCCGCGGGACGTCCGGAGAGGGAGCTCGGCGCGTCCAGGTTGGCGCCTTCGTCGACGCCGACTCCGAGCCGGTCGACCAGCTCGCCGCCGAGCCAGCCGGTCACCAGGGCCAGCAGGACCGCGACCGCCGAGAGGCCGATCTCGAGCCCGCCGGGGGCGGTGGGGAGGTCGCGCCGGGAGAGCCAGCTCACGACGAAGAGCAGCAGCACCACCACGTTGCCCCCGCCGTGAAGGAGACCGATCCGCTTCGCGCGCGTTCCGGCAGGGATCGCCAGCCAGTCGATGAGACCGAAGGGGGCGGCGATCAGCCCCGAGATGATGCCTGCTGCGATCATGTAGTAGGCCACCAGGGCCCAGTGCTCGCCGTCGGTGGCCAGGTGCAGGACGTCGAAGAGCAGGGACGTGCCCAGCAGCCCCAGAGGGAACACGATCAACATCTGGTGGATGGGATGGCCGAACAACCGCGCTTTGGCTCGCATGTCGCCCTCCTGTGCCGTTCGGGCGCAAGAGTGCACCCGAGGAAAGAAACTGCAACGGCTGTGCCGAGCTAGAGGACGGCGTACTCGGTACGGGGCTCGTTTACTTCTTCAGAGTAGGGGAGGACCCGGAAGCCTTCCAGGGCTGCGGCGAGGCGGAGGCGGTCGTCCAGGCAGACGAAGCTCTCACCTCGGGTGTTCCCTCCGCACCAGTCCAGCGCGGCTCCGAGTTGGAAGGCATCGGCGGCTCGAAGGGGATGCTTGAGGATGAGCTGATGGGCGAGATCCCGCACCTTGTCCCACGGTTGAATCTCTTCGGCACGCGTGAGCAAAGAGCTCAGCCTCGTCTCGGCTCTGCGGAGGCTCGAAGCTGCGACCCTGCCCGATCGCCTGGACCGGGCGAGGGCACCGTAGCACTCGGCCGGGGTTGCCCACCAGAGAGCCAGCCTCGAATCGAACTGGAGGAGGCTTGCCACTCTCAAGCTGCCAGACTCTGGAAGGACCAGCGGAAGCAGCGCGGAGCTGTCCCAGAATCTCATCGGTTCTCGATCAGATCCCGGATGATCCAGGCAGCCGTCTCCGGATCGATGTCCGGTTTCGGCAGCCTCTCCCACTCCTCCCAGTTGAATTGCGCCTTGGCCGGGCGAATCCAGCCTTCGCGAATCCCTCGGGCGACGCGTTCCTCCAAGGTCTCGACGGGCGGGTCCTTTTCCTCTTTGTTCTTCTTCTTGGGCATGCCCGGATGCTATTTCCCGCGGCCAGGTGTGTCAAGGCACGATGGCGCCTCACTCCTGGCCGGGTGTCCTCGGCTTGCCGGCGATGGAGAGGAAGAGCTCCTGCACGACCTCCTTGAGCTCGACCGTGTAGGCGGCGAGGTCGCGCAGGCTCTGCTCGAGCTGCTCGGAGGTGGGGCGGACGAGCGCGCCTCCGGGCCTCGGCCGGACCTTGTGGGTCAGCCGCTCGTCGAGGAGCTGCAGCTTCTGGTAGGCGTCCTTGAGTCGCTGGGGGTCCATGTCACTCCCTTCCTGGTTTGCGCGAGGGGATTTCGAGGGTGAAGTCCACGAGCCGCTCCAACTCCTCCGAAGTCAGGCGCCTGGAGTAGGCCGGCATCGGGCCGTGCCCCTCCGCGATCCGCTGCCGCACCGCCGCGCGGTCCCCCCGCAGCACCATGGGGGACGTTTGCAGATTCAGGTGGGGATAGCGCTGGACCGGCCGCTTCGGCCCCTCGCCGTCGGCCCCGTGGCAGCGCCGGCAGTAGGACCGGTAGAGGCCGGGGCCGCTGCGGTCCCGGGCACAACCGGCCAGGGACAGCAGCGCAGCCAGGAGGAGCACGGACACCGCCCTCAACTCGTCGTCCCGGAGATCCTCTCGCCGCGCAGCACGTGGATGTAATCGATCAGGGCCCGGACCTCCTCGTCGGTGAGCTGAGGGTAGCCCGGCATCTTGCCGAAGACCCCCTCCTCGATCACGATCTCCATGGCCCCGTCGTTGCCCCCGGCCCGCCACTGGTCGTCGCGCAGATCGGCGTACGCCTGGCCCATGTAGCCGGGCGTGTCGCCGCTGCCGTTGAGCCCGTGGCAACTGGCGCAGTGCTCGCGCCAGAGCTTCTCCCCCTGGGAGCGTTGGGGCAGGAGGTCGCATCCGGCGAAGGCGACGGCTGCCGCGAGGGCGAGGGTGAACACGGCGTACCGGGCTCTCATGTCCGCTCCTCCCGCCGGTGGACCATGGTCGCGGTCGCCTGGTCCCGCGGCCGTACCACGAGCTCGTCGATGTTGACCCGGGAGGGCCGCGTGGCCACCCAGGCGATGCAGTCGGCGATGTCCTCGGCCGTCAGGGGCTCCATGCCGCGGTAGACCGCGCCGGCTCGCTCGGCATCGCCGGCGAAGCGGACCAGCGAGAACTCGGTCTCCACCAGGCCGGGGGCGATGTCGGTCACCCGGATCGGCTCGCCCAGCAGCTCCAGCCGCAGGGTGCGGGTGAGGGCGCGCTCCGCGTGCTTGGCCCCGGTATAGCCCGCTCCGCCCGCGTAGGTCTCGAACCCGGCGATCGAGCCGACGTTGATCACGTGCCCGTCCCCCGAGGCGCGCAGCCGCGGCAGGAGCGCCCGGGTCATCCGCATGGTCCCGAGCACGTTGGCCTCCCACATCCAGCGCCACTTGTCGTCGACCGCTGCTTCGATCCGCTCCACGCCGAGCGCTCCGCCGGCATTGTTGACCAGGAGGTTGAGGGATTCCGGGAGTCGGGCGGCGAAGGCCTCGACGCTCGCGGCATCCGTGATGTCCAGGGGTAGCGGCGTGGCCGGTCCGTCTGCCGAGTCTGCCACCTCCCGCAGGCGGTCCTCGCGCCGGGCTCCGAGGAAGACCTGGAACCCGGCCGCGGCCAGGGCGCGGGCCGTGGCCGCCCCGATCCCGGAGCTGGCGCCGGTCACGACGGCGGTTTTAGAAGCGTTGGCCGGCATCCGTCTCTCCTCAGACCTCGGCCGACGGGCAGAGGTCGGCCACCAGGCAGACCGGGCAGTCCGGCTTGCGCGCCTTGCAGACCTTGCGGCCGTGATCGATCAGCAGGTGGGACCACAGGGTCCAGTCCTCTTGCGGCACGAGCGGCAGCAGGTCGCGCTCGATCTTCTCGGGATCGGTCTGCTCGGTCAGGCCGAGGCGGCGCGACAGCCGCTGCACGTGGGTGTCGACCACGATCCCCTCGTTGAGACCGAAGGCGTTGCCGAGCACCACGTTGGCGGTCTTGCGTCCCACTCCGGGCAGGGCCTTGAGCTCGTCCATGGTGGACGGCACGTCCCCTCCGTGCGCAGCCATCAGGGTCCGCCCCAGGTTCTGAACGGCCCGAGCCTTGTTGCGGTAGAAGCCGGTGGTGCGGACCAGCTCCTCCAGCTCCGCGATCGGGATCTCGGCGTAGTCCCGGGCCGTGGGGCAGCGGCGGAACAGGACTGGCGTGGCCTGGTTGACCCGCTCGTCCGTGCACTGGGCGGCGAGGACCGTTGCCACCAGGAGCTGGAGAGGGCTCTCGAAGTTGAGCGAGCAGCGGCTGTCCGGGTACTCCTGCCGCAGCCGGGCGAGGATCTCCCCGGTCCGGGCGCGACGGGCCTTGCCCGACTCGCGGCGCGCCTGCGCCGGGGTGATCCCGCCTATCTTCCCTGGTGTTCTCGGGGGAGCCATCTACGACTCCGGGGTGAAGGCCCGCACGACCCAGTTGAAGACCGCGATCACCAGGCCGCCCAGGATGGCGGGCAGGCAGCCCTCGACCCGCAGGCCGGCCAGGAGGAAGTCGGCCAGGTAGAGCACGAGGCCATTGATGACCAGGTAGAAGAGGCCGAGGGTCAGGAGGATCAGCGGGAACGAGAAGAAGCTGACGATCGGCTTGACGAGCAGGTTGATCAGGCCGAGCACCAGCCCGGCGATGAGCAGGTACAGCAGGTTGCCCTCGTAGTGGATCCCCGGCACCAGGCGGTCGGCGATCAGCAGGGCAATGCCGTTGAGCACGATCTGGAGCAGAGCGCGCAGCATGGGTTCCTCCGTTTCCGGGGGGATCTTACTCCACCCCCTGGGGGAGAGGAGGAACGGGATCGACCAGCTCCCGTGCCACCCGCACTGCCCGGCGCTCGTTCTCGAAGGTCAGGCGGGCGATCCCCTCGTCCCAGGACATCCATTCGGCGCCCGAGACCTCGCGGCGGTCGTAGTCCGCGGGGTCGCCGCTGACGAAGTCGAGGAGGAAGTAGTCCACCGTCTTGTGGACGCGCTTCCGGCCGCGGTCCACGAACCAGTACTCGACGCCGGGCAGGGGGGCGCGCACCCGGCCGGTGACCCCGGTCTCCTCCCGCACCTCCCGCACCGCGGTCTCCGCGGGGGTCTCCCCCTCCTCGATGTGCCCCTTGGGGAGCTGCCAGCGCTTTCCCTCCATCACGGAGATGAGGAGGATCTGCGAGCCGTGGACGATCAACCCGCCGGCCGAGCGGTGGTGCTCGGTATTCTGCGGGGTGGGCTGCGAGGCGGAGCTCCGCCGCCCTCCTTTCCCGGGAGCTCTCTTCGGCTTGCCCCCGCGGCGCCTGCGGCCGCGGGACCGGGGCCTCTCCGGGTTGGTCAGTTGGTAGGCTCCTCGCCGCCGGGCACGGTCCAGGACGGCAGGGTCGAAGGATCGACCCCCACCGACCGCAGCGCGTCGTCCCAGACCTGCTCGGGATCGGGCGCAAAGATCAGGTCGCTGCGGACCGGGGCCGTGAGCCAGTCGTTCCGCAGGATCTCCTCCATGAGCTGGCCGGAGCCCCAGCCGGCATAGCCGAGGAACAGGCGGAAATCGGGGGGCGGCGTCTCGGCGAGCCGCGCGAGGTCGCCGATGTGCTGGGTGATGGAGACGCCGGGCAGGACCTCCGTGGCCGCCTCGGTCTCGACCGGTCCGGGGGAGAACAGCACGGTCCCGATCTGCGGCTGGACCGGACCTCCGAAGTGGGCAACCACCTCCTCGTCCCCCTGCCAGCTCACCTCCATCCCCTCCAGGATCTCCTGGAGCTTGATGCCGGTGGGCCGGTTCACGATGAAACCGAAGCTCCCCTCGTCCTCGTGGTGGAGCAGGAGCACGACGCTCTTGTGGAAGAACGGGTCGCGGACCTGCGGCATCGCCAGGAGGAGCATCGGGGTGGAGAGATCGGAGGCGAGCGCCGACATGCCGCTCATCTTACCCCGGCATCGCGGGGATGTGTCTCGGTCTGTTATCGTTGCAAGTCCGTGGAGGAGGAGACCATGAAAGACAGCTTTGGAAGCCGTGCAGCCCTGAGGGTAGAGGGCCGCGAGCTCCATGTCGCCCGGCTCGATGCGCTGGAGAAGCGGGGCTGGAACCTGGCGCGGCTGCCGTACGCCCTCCGCATCCTGCTCGAGAACCTCCTGCGCCGCGAGGACGGCGAGGTGGTCACCGCCGACGACATCGAGGCGCTCGCCACCTGGGACCCCCGGGCCGTGCCCTCGCGCGAGATCGCCTTCATGCCGGCCCGCGTCCTTCTTCAGGATTTCACCGGCGTTCCGGCCGTGGTCGACCTCGCGGCCATGCGCGACGCCATGGCCGCCATGTCCGGCGATCCGAAGAAGATCAACCCGCTCCAGCCGGTCGAGCTGGTCATCGACCACTCCGTCCAGGTGGACGAGTACGGCAGCGCCGCGGCCTTCCTGATCAACGCGGAAAAGGAGTTCGAGCGCAACGGAGAGCGCTACGCCTTCCTGCGCTGGGGACAGACCGCCTTCAACAACTTCAAGGTCGTGCCTCCGGACACGGGCATCGTCCACCAGGTCAACCTGGAATACCTGGCCCGGGTCGTCATGGACGAGGAGACGGACGGCAAGCTCTATGCCTATCCGGACACCCTGGTGGGCACCGACTCGCACACCACCATGATCAACGGCCTGGGCGTGCTGGGCTGGGGCGTGGGCGGCATCGAGGCCGAGGCGGCCATGCTCGGCCAGCCCGTGTCCATGCTGATCCCCCAGGTGGTGGGCTTCCGCCTCTCCGGCTCGCTGCCCGAGGGGGCCACGGCCACGGACCTGGTGCTGCGGGTCACCGAGATGCTGCGCAAGAAGGGGGTCGTGGGCAAGTTCGTGGAGTTCTTCGGGCCGGGTCTCCCCAACCTGCCGCTGGCCGACCGCGCCACCATCGCCAACATGGCTCCCGAGTACGGCGCGACCTGCGGCATCTTCCCGGTGGACCAGGTGGCGCTCGACTACCTGAAGTTCTCCGGCCGGCCGGCGGAGCGGATCGCGCTGGTCGAGGCCTACATGAAGGAGCAGGGCCTCTTCTTTACTGCCGACTCGCCCGAGCCGGTCTACTCCGACACCCTGGAGCTCGACCTCGGCACGGTCGAGCCGAGCCTCGCCGGCCCGCGCCGGCCGCAGGACCGGGTGCGCCTCTCCGACGTCAAGCCTTCCTTCCTCAAGGAGCTGGAGATGATGAAGGCGAACGGCCGCAAGGGCCGGGTCGCCCAGTCCTCCCCCGGGCTCCAGATGGTGGGCGGCACCGCGGCCGGTACCGCGGTCGCCGAGGCGGAAGTGGCGACCACCGCCGCCGATGCCGCCGCCGGGGAGCTGCGCGACGGCTCCGTGGTCATCGCGGCGATCACGAGCTGCACCAACACCTCGAACCCGTCGGTGATGGTGGCCGCGGGCCTGCTCGCGAAGAAGGCGGTGGAGAAGGGGCTGTCGGTCCAGCCCTGGGTCAAGACCAGTTTGGCGCCGGGGTCCAAGGTGGTGACGGAGTACCTCAAGGAGGCGGGGCTCACCCCCTATCTCGACCAGATCGGGTTCAACCTGGTGGGCTATGGCTGCACCACCTGTATCGGCAACAGCGGTCCGCTACCCACGGAGATCTCGAAGGCCATCGAGGAGCGCGATCTCGTGGCCGTGGCGGTCCTCTCCGGCAACCGCAACTTCGAAGGCCGGATCAACTCCGACGTGCGGGCCAACTACCTGGCCTCGCCGCCGCTGGTGGTGGCCTATGCCCTGGCCGGCCGGATCGACGCCGACCTCCTCAACGAGCCGCTCGGCACGGGCAAGGACGGCCAGCCGGTCTACCTGAAGGACGTCTGGCCGAGCCGCCACGAGGTGGCGGAGACGGTCCTGCGGGCTTTGCGCGCCGAGATGTTCCAGAAGGAGTACGCCGACGTCTACGCGGGCGACGAGCGCTGGAACGGGCTGGACGTGCCGGAGGGAGACACTTACAAGTGGGACCCCGGGTCCACCTACGTCCGCCTGCCCCCCTACTTCGAGGACATGCCGGCCGAGCCGGCGCCGGTCCAGGACGTGAAGGGCGCCCGGGTGCTGGGCCTGTTCGGGGACAGCATCACCACCGACCACATCTCGCCGGCGGGCTCGATCAAGGCGGCGAGCCCGGCGGGCAAGTACCTCCAGGAGAACGGGGTGGCGCCCAAGGACTTCAACTCCTACGGCGCGCGGCGGGGCAACCACGAGGTCATGATGCGGGGCACCTTCGCCAACGTGCGGCTGCGCAACCGGCTGGTGCCGGAGATCGAGGGCGGCTTCACCCTCCACCTGCCGGACGGCGAGCCGCTGCCGATCTACGACGCGGCCATGAAGTACCAGGCCGAGGGGGTGCCCACGGTGATCCTCGCCGGCAAGGAGTACGGCACCGGCTCTTCCCGCGACTGGGCGGCCAAGGGTCCGAGGCTCCTCGGAGTCCGGGCGGTGATCGCGGAGACCTTCGAGCGCATCCACCGCAGCAACTTGGTGGGCATGGGGGTCATGCCGCTGGAGTTCGTGGACGGCCAGAATGCCGAAAGCCTCGGCCTGACCGGCCGCGAGACCTTCGACATGGCCGGCCTGGCTGAAGGGGTGGCGAACGGCTTCGCAAGCGGCCGCGAGGTCCCCGTCCGGGCGACTTCGGACGACGGCAAGGTCACCGAATTCAAGGCCCGGGCGCGGGTCGACACCCCCCAGGAGGTCGAGTACTACCGCCACGGGGGCATCCTGCACTACGTGCTGCGCCAGCTCCTTCGAAGCTAGCAGTTCTCCCTCTCCCTCACGCAGGTGAGGGAGAGGGCCGGGGAGAGGGAGGATGGGATCAACTGCATAAAAAAACCCCGCGCTGTGGAGGGAGACGGCGCGGGGGGAGGAGAGGGAGCTGAAGGAGATTGTCGGAGCTTGCTCCGGGACGGGCTCAACTCCCGGGGACCCGTCCTCTCACCTGTCAAAACCAGGAGGACATCCGCGGGATTCCCGCCCCGGGCCCGATCCGAGAACTCTTCAGGCCCTCTCTGGAAGCTGAGTCCCCCCGGGCTCGAAAAAGGTTCTCTCCGCTAGAATCCCTCTCCATGCGGATCTATCTGACCGGAGGCACCGGCTACATCGGCAAGGCCCTGGCGCGGAGGCTGGTGGAGGCCGGGCACGAAGTCCGCGCCCTGGTGCGGGCCACCAGCAACAGCGAGCCTCTCCATCAACTCGGCGTCGCCACCTTCACGGGCGACCTCCAGGACCGGGCTTCCATGCGGGAAGGGATGTCCGGCGCCGACTGGGTCATTCACGCCGCCGCCGACCTCGACCTCACCGGGCCGCCCGAGCGGATGCGCCAGACCAACATCCAGGGGAGCGAAAACATCGCGTCCCTCGCCTACAAGCTGGGCGTCGGCCGGTTTCTCTCCATCTCCTCGATGGCCTACTTCGGCGGCAGCCCGGACGACGGTACCCCGGCCGACGAGACCTCCCGGCCGATGCAGCCCTTCCCAACCCTCTACAGCGCCACCAAGCACTCGGGGGAGTTGGCGATCCAGGAGTGGGCGAAGAAGGGGCTCCGGGTCAACACCGTCTACCCGAGCCTGGTGTATGGCCCGCCGGGCAAGAAAGAGGGAGCCAACGCCATCCTCCGGCAGCTCCTCAAGGGACGCTTCCCCGCCGTGGTCGGACCCGACCGCAAGACCTGCTGGGTCTTCCTGGACGACGTGGTGGACGCCCTGGTGCGCATCCTCGACAAGGCGCCCGTGGGGCGGAACTATCTCCTGACCGGGGAGATCACGACGCTCCGGAGCCTGGTGGACCGGGCCTGCGTCCTGGGCGGGGTCAAGCCGCCGAAGCTGAGCCTGCCCGTAGGAGTGGCCCGCGTGGCGATGACCCTCGCCGGTCCGCTCTACAAGATGAGAGGGCACCGGCCGCCGGTCGCCCCGGACCAGCTCAACAACCTGGCCCGCCACTGGGCATTCGACGACACCCGCGCCCGGACCGAGCTCGGCTGGACCCCCCGCGGCCTGGACGAGGGACTGCCGCCGACCATCGGGCACCTTCAGGCGACTTAGAGCTCCTATCAAAACCTCTATATAGGGGCGGGCTTGCCCCCGCCCGGGAGGGGGTAAACCCCAATACTGTCCAGTTAGCACCGGGTGGGTGGGTCCCTCCCCCGGGGAGGGGGAGGGTTGGGCCTGGGGGAGGTTAGGAGGGGGCGCCGAAGCAACCAGAAACTTTCCAAGAAGTCATCGACGAAAAGGATGGTGTGCTGCTCGCGCTCTGTGCGCTCCGGGGGCGGCTCACGATACATGGGGAGATCTCGCAGCCGCCGATTGCACCGCGCACGCGCAGGGTAGAGGGCGATACCCTGCGGGTAGAAGCCGCCCCCGCCGCGGACGGGTTATATGGGCCGGGTACGAGGCCGTACTCTTCGGGTAGGTGCCGTCTCCGGCGAGTACGGGGCGCCCGCGGCGCGTACAGTCCAGCCGCGGCACGTGCAGGCCGCCCCCGGTGGCAGAGGGGGCCTACCCTACGTGTGGAAGCCGTCCCCGGCGGGTACGAGGCATACCTGCCGGGGACAAAGCGTCCCCCTCGATGACTTCTTGGAAGATCCGGGGCTTCGGCGCCCCCTCCTAACCTCCCCCAGGCCCAACCCTCCCCCTCCCCGGGGGAGGGACCCACCCGGTGCTAACTGGACAGTATTGGGGTTAAACCCCTCCCCTACAGAAAAGGCTGCCCGTCGACCGGAGTTTGCCAAGGTACCCGCAAGAGTGACGGGACGTAGCCCGGGGTCAGAGCGCCGCTGCCGGCGACTTTGGCGGAGCCCTGAGATGATGCCGCCGGGGACCGGAAATGAGGCAAAATTCGGCGGGCGAGACGCGCCAAGTGGGAACGTCGTCGTCCGCCCCGGCATCTTTTCTGGACTAGGGCTCCGGCAGCTCCCACAGCTCCCGGCCATGCACGCTGTCGTGGGCCGAGAAGTAGAGGCTCTGCCCGGTCGCGGTCAGCTCCTCGGGAGTCGACCAGGATGCCCCGGGGGCGATGTCCTGGACGAGTCCCGCGGGTCTGCCGTCGGTGCGCCAGATAGGATACACCGAGGTGCCGGACTGGCGGCATACCGTGTGCATCGAGCCCCCGGGTGTCGAGAGAGGAGGAGAGAGGATGACTGCCGCCGTCGCGCTCGCTACAGAGCCGACCTTCGAGTCAGGGCCGGGGCCCGAGCTCCTCCCCGATCCCCTGCTGACCCGCGAGTGGCTGGTGACCAACGGCCTGGGCGGCTACGCCTCCGGCACGGTCTCCGGCGAGGCCACCCGCCGCTATCACGGCGTGCTGGTCGCCGCCCTGCCGGCCCCTCTCGGCCGGACCCTGATGCTCGCCCAGCTCACCGAGGTGCTGCGCCTGCCGGACGGCACCATCGTCCCCCTCGACGGCCACCTCGGGGAACTGCGGCTGGAAGCCGGGCTTCCGGCCTGGCGCTATGCGGTCCACGGCTACAAGCTGGAGAAGCGGGTCTTCCTCGGGCATCTCCAGAACACGGCCTACGTCCTCTACCGGCTGACCGAGGGGACCGGGATCGTCCGCCTGGAGATGCACCCCACGCTCCACTTCCGGGGGCACGACGAGCCGGTCTCGAAGCCGCTGGCCGAGCCCTTCGTCCTCACCTGTGTGGATGACCGCTACGAGATCTGCGGCTCCGACTCCCACCTGCCGCCCCTGCGCCTGGCGATCCAGGGGGCCAATCCGACGTTCACCGTGGCGGCGCGGAAGATCCCGGGGGTGCAATATGAAACCGAGCGGCGGCGCGGCTATGACTGGAGCGGCGACCTGTGGTCTCCCGGCTTCTTCGGCGCCGATCTGGCGGCAGGGGGGCGCGAGGAGGCCGAAGCGTCGCTGATCGCCTCGGTGGAGAGCTGGGAGACGATGCGGGCGCTCTCCGCTCACGAGGCGCTGGAGGCGGAGTTGGAGCGGCGCGAGCGCCTGGTCGGAACCCGGAAGGGTGTGGAGGCCGAGCTGGTCCTCGCGGCCGACTCGTTCGTGGTCACCCCCGGCCGGGCCGAGGACGCGGCCCGGGCCCGAGCCGCCGGCGACGAGGCACGCAGCATCATCGCCGGCTATCACTGGTTCACCGACTGGGGCCGCGACACCATGATCAGCCTCGAAGGGCTGACCCTCGCCACCGGGCGGCACCTGGAGGCGGGCTACATCCTGCGCACCTTCGCCCGCCACGTGCGGGACGGACTCATCCCCAACCTCTTCCCCGAGGGCGACCGCGAGGGGCTCTACCACACGGCCGACGCCACGCTCTGGTTCTTCCACGCCCTTCACCGCTACGTCGAGGTGACGGGCGACCGGGTCACTCTCGACCTCCTGCTCCCCACGCTGCTCGGCATCGTCGACCACCACCTCCAGGGGACCCGCTTCGGCATCGGAGCCGATCCCGAGGACGGTCTCCTGAGGCAGGGAGCCGAGGGTTATCAGCTCACCTGGATGGACGCCAAGGTGGACGGCTGGGTGGTCACCCCGCGCCGGGGCAAGGCGGTGGAGATCAACGCGCTCTGGTACAACGCCCTGAAGCTCCTGGAGGGCTGGCTGCGCGAGCGGGGAGGGGAGAGCGCCGACGTCGCCCGCAGGATCTCCGATCACGCCGAGCGCGCGCGGGAGGCGTTCAACCGCCGGTTCTGGTACGCGGAGGGAGGATACCTCTACGACGTGGTGGACGGCCCCGACGGGGATCAACCGGGGGATGATCCAGCCTGCCGGCCGAACCAGGTCTTCGCCATTTCGCTGCACCACCCGGTGCTCTCCCCGGAGCGCTGGGGGCCGGTGCTGCGGGTCGTGCGCGAGCGCCTGCTCACCCCGGTGGGGCTACGGTCGCTGGCACCCGGGCATCCGGACTACAAGCCGACCTACGACGGCGACCTCCGCTCCCGGGATGCGGCCTATCACCAGGGGACCGTCTGGGCCTGGCTGATCGGTCCATTCGTGGATGCCTGGCTGCGGGTTCATCCGGAGGACAGGCAGGGGGCGCGCGAGTTCCTCGATAGCTTCCTGCCCCATCTCGGGGAGTCCTGCCTGGGATCGATCAGCGAGGTCTTCGACGCTGAGGAGCCATATACGCCCCGCGGCTGTGTGGCCCAGGCCTGGAGCGTGGCCGAGGTTCTCCGCTGCTGGATGAAAACGGGTTAGACCTCACCCCCTGTCCCCCTCTCCCATCTCCCTTCCACCCTTCCCCGGGAGAGGGGGAACGCATCTTCGACAGCCGTGCCTTCGACTTGGCTCTTCAGCTTCAGTCACGTTCCCCCTCTCCCGGCGGGGGCCTGGGTGGGAGAGGGGAGAGGGGGACAGGGGGTGAGGGTCAATCCCAACGACAGCGCTCGGCATCCCTCTCCGAAGCCGAGGCCAGCCGGCAGGGGGCGGCGTTGTCGCGGTGGCCGCTGGGGATGAGCCGGCAGTCGAGCACCAGCCGGGTGTCGCCGGTCAGGTCGATCTCCGACTCGACCTCCTTGAAGCTCTCCTTCCACACCTCGTAGCGATACCTGCCCGGGAAGAGATGGGAGACGATGTCCGAGGTCGAGGTCTCCACCGGTGCGGAGGGGAGGCTCCGGGGATAGATCTTGACGATCGCCCCGTCTTCCGGCGAGCTCAGGATGCAGAGGCTGCGCTGCGGCGAGTCCCCGCTCGAGCCGAGGAAGTCCAGAACCTGCTTGAGCAGGGGCTGGACCTTCCTGGTCTCCAGGGCCGGCAGGAGCTCGACCCGAGCCGCGGCCTCGTCCAGGAGGTCGGAGGTGTAGTCGCGGAAGGCGGTCAGCTCCGGATAGGAGAAGGCCCGCGGGATCTCGGCCCGGGTGGCGGCGAGGAGGTTCAGGACGTCCGGCTTCGCGTAAAGGTTGCGGTTCTCGGGCAGGGCCTTCACCCGGCCGTCGAGGTCCGCCGCGATCCGCCGTACCTCGCGCTGGAACAGCTCCCCGAGCAGGGTCAGGTACTCGTTGCCCAGGAAGGGGGAGGCGCTGTCCTCGACCACGGCCTCGATGCGGAAGGGGCCGCTCCCCGCCAGCCAGCGGACGTTCCGGCTCGAGGCGTTGCGCAGCCCGCCCGAGGTGGCAATGGTCTGGACCGTGCCGCCTTCGAGCGTCGCCAGGTCCGGGGCCGTGTTGCGCAGCCGCAGGCGGACCGGCTCCTTGGTGCCCAGGATCATCCAGGTGATCGAGGCCGACTCGAGAGGGCGGAGGCTCAGGAAGGGGGGGAAGCGCCGGATCTGGACCGCGTCGACCCGGTCGTCGTCCCGCGCCGGATCGAAGCCGGCGTCGATCGAGCCGGAAAGGCGGTGAGGCCCCAGGCCGACCCGCGTGCAGACCGAGCGCTGGGACACGGCCACGAACGGGGCAGCCGGCCGCCCGTCGATCAGGACGCCGTTGCGGGCCGCTTCGCCGGGGAACCAGCCGCAGGCGCAGGCCACGCCGTCCTGCACCCAGCGCGAGCCGCACCGGGAGAGGCGCGGAGCGGAAGGCGCCGGAGAAGGAGGCACGATCCGGGTCTGCTCGAGCCCGGAGGCCTCCACGAGCCGCTTGCCCTTGGGATCGAGGTAGACCACCTCCAGAGGCCCCATGGGGTTGAGGTTCCCTGGAAGCTGGACGCGGAGCCGGAGCCCCGATCCGTCCATGGGACGGGCTTCCACCCCGGCGATCAGCCAGCGGCCGGCCGGAGGGGTCTTCGCGGGGTTCAGGGGGACGATCTCGATCGTCTCGCCCGCCGAGATCAGGGGCGGGAGGCGGAGGAGGCCATCCAGATGCTCGACGGTCCTGCCCGCTTCCACGGGAGGTACGAACCCTGGCCGGACCGGTCGGGTAGGTACGTCGGGGAGGAGGCCGAGGCCAGCGGCCAGAAGGGCCAGGAGGATCTTTCCCATTCCGGGACCTGACAGAGCAGTGCCACGCCTGACGTTTGGCGGGCTACCGTGAGTTTAGCAGGTCAGCGGGCCGGTTCCACACGATCGGAGCCGCGGCGTCCGCCCAGGACCTGAAACGGGTTGACCGGAGCCCCCTCCCACCATTTCTTCTCCGGGGTCAGGCGGAAGATCGCGAAGTGCAGGTGCGGGTTGTCCGGCCCGGCGTTGCCCGAGGTGCCCACGTAGCCCAGGACCTGGCCCCTCTTCAGCATCCCCCCCTCCTTGACGCCGTCGGCGTAGCGCTCCAGGTGGGCGTAGTAGTAGGCGTACTTCTCGGCGGGATCGAACTGGTAGATCGTGAGCCCCCCCTGCTTGCTGGTGAACAGCTTGGCGATCCTGCCGTCCTCCACGGCGAGCACCGGTGTGTTGCGGGCGGCCATGATGTCGATCGCCTCGTGAACCCGCCCGCCGCCTCGGGCATCCTCGAAGGTGTTCAGGAGCTGCTCGGGGCGGATTCCCTGGACGGGCAGCACCAGGTTGCGCTGCAGCAGTTCGGGGCTCGGCGGGAGCGGGGCCGGCCGGACTTCGGCCTGCGGCGCGCCCTCGATGGGGGCGGGCTGGACCCAGGGCCGACCAGGACCCGTGGGGCTCCCGGGCGCGGGCGTAGGTACCGGACGGCTGGCCGGCGGCACGGGCCGGACCTCCGCCTGCTCCGGCGCCTGCTCCGGGGAGGCAGCGGGCAGGCCGTCCTCGGTCCGGAACCCGCTGTAGGCCCAGACGATGAAGAGCACGGTCAGGGCGCCCAGCACGAAGCCGCCGAGCCCCGCGGTGATAACCGCCCAGTTGGTCTTCTTCTCCGCTGTTTCCTTCAGACGGTTCATGGCCGGAAGAGGACGGGCGTCCCGGGTTTGACCAGGCTCGCCAGGGTCATCGCGTCCCAGTTCGTCAGCCGCACGCAGCCGTGCGATTGCGAGCGGCCGATCGTCCGGGGCTCGGGCGTGCCGTGGATCCCATAGTGCTCCTTGTCGAGGTCGATCCAGACGACGCCGACCGGGTTGTTCGGCCCGGGAGGGATTTTCGCCTTCGCGTGCGCAGGGTCCGCGTCCCAGAACAGGTCCGGGTTGTAGTGGAAGGTGGGGTCCTTGGCCACGCCCTTGACCTTCCAGTCGCCGATGGGCAGCGGGTCATGCTCGCTGCCCGAGGTGACGGGGGCGAAGAAGATCACGTCCCCGCCGCGCTCGACGACGAGCGTGCTGTTCTCCTTGGAGACCACCACCCGGATGTCGCCCGACTCCGCGGCCGGCGCCTGGGGCCGGACGTTGGGTACGCGGATCGTCTCCCCCGCGGCGAAGCGGGCCTTGGGGTTCAGCTTCTTCAGGAGCTCGGGAGAGGCGTGGAACCGCTCGCTCAGGAGCTCCAGGAGGGAGGTGTAGGCCAGCGTCTCGAGCTTGGACTTCTCCACCATGTCTTCGGGGATCGAGACGAACGGCCCGTTCGCGTCCTCCGGGCTGATCGTGTACTCGGCCAGGGCCGGGCCGTTGCCCGCGGCGAGCAGGTTGTCCCAGGTCTCCGGATCGAGCTTGCCCGTCACCGGCAGGTCGTGGGCCTCCTGGAAAGCGGACAGGGCCTTGCGGGTGTTCAGGCCGGCGTTGCCGTCGATCACGCCGGGCGAGAAGCCGGCCCGGTCGAGGAGGGCCTGGACGTCCAGGCCCGTGGCCTGCTCCATGGGCGCCGCGGCAGCAGGCTGCACCTGCGGCGGCTGGGCCGGAGCGGGCTGCGGCTGCTGTTGGTTTTCGAGCGGGGGGCGCGCCCCCGCCGCGAAGGGGATCAGCAACAAGGCAAGAAGCATCTGCGAGGTGCTTCGGAGCATTCGGTCTCTCTTTCTTTCGGTTCAGCGTCCGGTTCAGCGGCCCTCCCGGGGCCGTCCGCTCCCCCAAGATGCAACGCCCAGGCCATACCGCCGGAGGTACGCCCGTGAAAGAATAGCGGCAGCTCTACCGGAGGACGCCGTCCGCCATGAACCAGAAGAACCTCAGCCGCTACTTCTTCATCGCCATCCTGATCGGCGCCACCGTGACCTTCGTCTACATGGTCCGGATGTTCCTGGTGCCCATCCTGCTGGCGGCGGTGTTCACGACTCTTTTCTATCCCATGTACGAGTGGTTCGTCCGCTCCTTCCGGGGCCGGAGGGCCATCGCCGCCCTCGTCTGCTGCGTGCTCCTCCTGCTGGCGATCATCCTGCCGATCCTGGGAATTGCCAATCTGGTCACCCTGGAGGCCATCGACGTCTACCACACGGCCGAGGCGAAGATCTCCGCGCTCATGGCCCAGGGGCAGGAGGGCCTCCTGGGCCGGATCACGGAGTCCACCTGGGTTCGCAAGTGGGGGCTCGACAAAGTGAACTGGCGCGGCAGCCTGCAGGAGGCCGCCAAGAGCGCGGGCTCGATCCTGGCGACGGTCATCAACAAGACCTCCCGCGGCACCCTCCAGGTCCTGGTCCTCCTGTTCACCACCCTGTTCACGATGTTCTACTTCTTCCGCGACGGGAAGAACCTGCTGCGCAAGCTGCGCTACCTGATCCCCCTGGACCGGGAGTATAAGAACGCCATCGCCGCCCGCTTCTCCTCGGTGGCCCGGGCCACGGTCAAGGGGACGATCCTGATCGCCCTCGTCCAGGGGACGCTGGCCGGCCTGACGCTCTGGATCTTCGGCGTCGGCTCCCCGTTTCTCTGGGGGGTCGTGGCCACGCTGTTCGCCATCATCCCGCTGGTGGGGGCCTGGCTGGTGCTCTACCCTGCGGCCTTCATCCAGATGGCCACCGGCAACCTGGCGGAGGGGATCGGCATCCTTCTGGTCACCGTGATCGTGATCGTCAACGTGGACAACCTCCTCCGCCCGCGCCTGGTCGGCCAGGAGGCCGGGATGCACGACCTGATGGTCTTCTTCTCGACCCTCGGCGGCATCGGCATGTTCGGCGCCATGGGCTTCATCATCGGGCCAATGATCGCCGCGCTCTTCCTCACCATGCTGGACATCTACAGCGAGGAGTTCAAGGAGGACCTGGACGGGACGATGACGGTGGTGAACGAGCAGGCGGTGGTGGTGGTGGTGGCGGACCCTCACCCCCCGGCCCCCTCTCCCGCCTCCCCGGCCCCTCTCCCTGGGAGAGGGGGAGAAAAGCAAGAAGCCGTTTGAGGAGAGAGGGCCGGGGGGGAGGACCTAGCCCGGGAACACCACCACCCGCCGGTACGGCTCGTCCCCCTTGCTCTCGGAAGTCAGGCCGTAGCGCTCCACGAGCTGGTGCTGGAGCCGGCGCAGGTAGTTGCCCTGCGGCGCGAGCTCCACCGGCTTGCCCTGCTCCCGCACCTCGTCGACGGCCTCTTCGACCTCGCGCAGGGCGGCATCGTCGTCCGTGCCGGGCTCGGCCGCGCCGAAGTGCGCCCGCAGGAAGTTCTCCATCTGGGCGATGGTGTTGCTCTTGATGATGTGGATCGGGACTCCGCGGGCATCGGCGTCCCGGAGCCGCCGGGGCTGCCTCCGCTCCTGCGCCTTCAAGGTGATGACCATCTCGGCTTCGTCGAGATCGTCCATGATCAGCAACGGGAGCCGGAACTTGCGGATGGCCCGCTCGAGCTTGCTCTTGGAGACCGCGTAGGGGAAAACCCGGACCGCTTTGCCCTTGGGAGGGCGGGCGTGCTGGCCGGGATAGGCGGGCTCGCGAACCTCGCGGGCCGCCTCCCTCGCCGTTCGGGCCTCTCTCGCTTCGTGCAGATCGCGGGGTAGATCGCGGGCGTCGCGCGAGCGGCGCGGCCCCTTCGAGCGGATCGGCGTGACCGGCGGCAGCGAGCTGCGGTCGGGCTCGTGGATCTCCACCTCGCCGCTGTCCCCCCGCACCCGGATCTCGGGCCGCGGCGGGATGTCGCGCAGCAGCCGGTCCACCACCTCGGCCACGTCGTGGTGGACCGCGAGGCGGTCCTTCTCCTGGATCTCGATGAGCACGTCGAAGGTGGGCGGCGCCTTGCGCTCCAGCACCGTCTTCTGCGTGCCGCGGCGCCGCGCCTCCTCGTCCGAGAGGGTCACGGCCTGGATGCCTCCGACCAGGTCCGACAGCGTCGGGTTCTGGAGCAGGTTCTCCAGCGTGTTGCCATGCGCCGTAGCGATGAGCTGGACGCCCCGCTCCGCGATCGTGCGCGCCGCCTGGGTTTCTGCTGTCGTGCCGATCTCGTCGATGACGATCACCTGCGGCATGTGGTTCTCGACCGCCTCGATCATCACCCCGTGCTGCTGCTCGGGCGCGGGCACCTGCATGCGCCGGGCGCGGCCGATGGCGGGGTGGGGGATGTCGCCGTCGCCGGCGATCTCGTTCGAGGTGTCCACGACCACGACCCGGTTGCTCAGCTCGTCGGCCAGGACGCGGGCCGCCTCGCGCAACAGGGTCGTCTTGCCCACGCCCGGGCGGCCGAGCAGGAGGATCGACTGCCCGGCCTCGATCACGTCGCGCAGGATGTCCACCGTGCCGTAGACCGCCCGGCCGACCCGGCAGGTCAGGCCGACCACGTCCCCGACCCGGTTGCGGATGGCCGAGATGCGGTGCAGCGTGCGCTCGATGCCGGCGCGGTTGTCCTTGCCGAAGCGGCCGACCCGGCCTACCACGTAGGCGATATCCTCGCGGCCCACCGGCTCGCTGGCGATGTCCTCGCCCATCTGGGGGAAGCGCATCTCCGGGCGGCGGCCCAGGTCGAGCACGATCTCGATCAGCTCCCCCTTGCGCGGATGTCTCTCGATCACCTCCCGCACCGCGGGAGGCATCACCTCCAGCAGAAGCTTGAGATCATCGGTCTGTTGCTGTCCTGACACACCCACCTCCTCTGGGTAGAGGCTACAACGTTTCCCGGGCAAGAAAGATGCCTGGAACCTTTTCGGCGGGCCGATCGTAAGGAGGGCTGGGGCGTTTCAGCCCTTGAACCAAGGAGGGACAGACATGAGCACTCGTAGATTCCGGATCCCCGGTCTGGCGATCCTGGCCCTGGCGCTGACCTGGACGTCCGCGACGTCCTTGGAAGCCGCGGAGACCGTCAAGGAGACCTTCCAGAAGAGCTATCCCCTCCAGTCCGGCGGCGAGCTGTCGGTGGAGAACCGCAACGGCGGCATCACGGTCGAGGCCTGGGACCGCAACGAGGTCCAGGTGGTGGCGGTCAAGCAGGTCAAGGCCGGGAGCGGGGAGAAGGCCCGTGAGGCCATGAAGAAGATCAAGATCGACGTCCAGTCCGGCGCCGGCGCCGTGCGGATCGCGACCCGGCTCCCCAAGGAGGGGGACGGCTTCTTCGACTGGCTCAGCGGCGACAACATCAACTTCAGCGTCACCTACAAGATCAAGGCTCCGCGGCAGTTGGTCGCCGACCTCCAGAGCACGAACGGCGGCGTGCGCCTCGTCGGCACCCGGGGCCGGGCGGACCTGCAGACGACCAACGGCGGCGTCTCGGTCGAGAAGGTCGAGGGGAACCTCCGCCTGCGCTCGACCAACGGCGGCCTGACGGTGGTCGATGCGGCCGGCACCCTGGACGGCGTCACGACCAACGGCGGGATCCGCGCCGAGCTCACCGAGGTGGACGGCGATATCTCCCTCCGCACCACCAACGGCGGCGTAACCCTGCAGCTCCCCCGCGACCTCCGCGCCTCGGTCGACATCGCCACCTCGAACGGCGGCATCCACTCCGACCTGGAGGTGGAAGGGGGCGAGAAGACCCGCAAGAGCCTGACCGGCGACATCAACGGCGGCGGCGGCAAGCTCTACGTGCGCAGCACGAACGGCGGGGTGCGGATCGTGACGGAGTAGGGTTGATCCCGTCCCCCCTCTCCCCGGCCCTCTCCCCCGTGCCGGGTGAGAGGGAGCCCCGCCGGTACGCCCCTTGCACCTCTGCCCCGGCGGAGGTGTGTATGGAACGTCGGCAGCGGTTGGCTCTCTTTGGCGTCGGGCTTGGCGCCGGTCTCATGTACCTGCTCGATCCGGAACGGGGGCGGCGGCGCCGGGCCGAAGCCCGCGGCAAGGCCGTGCACACCCTCGGCGCGGGTGGGGCCGCGCTGGGCCGGGCGTCCCGCGACCTCGCCCACCGCGGGCAGGGCCTCGCCGCCGGGGTGCGCTCCCGCCTGCATCGCGAGAGCGTGGAGGATCGCGTCCTGGAAGACCGGGTGAGGTCCAAGATGGGCCACTTCGTCTCCCACACCCACGGTATCGAAGTCCTGGCTGACGACGGCGAGGTCACCCTGGCCGGCGACATCCTCGACTCCGAGGTCGCCGCCCTGCTGGCGGCGGTCCGCTCGGTCCGCGGCGTCCGCAAGGTGGACGACCAGCTCCGGGTGCACGAGAGCGCTGAGCACGTCTCCTCCCTCCAGGGCGGATCGACCCCGCCGGCGAAGGCGGCGCGCCCGTGGCCTCCGGCGAAGCGGCTGCTGGCTGCCTCGATCGGCAGCGCCCTGGCCTTCTCGGGATTGCGGCGCCGGGACCCGATCGGCGTGGTCCTGGGCACGATGGGGCTCGGGCTGATCGCCCGCGGCATGGCCGCGTCCGGTCCCGCGACCCTGGACCTCCACAAGACCGTCCATGTTGAAGCTCCAATTGAAGACGTCTTCGGCTACTGGGCCGAGTTCGAGAACTTCCCCCGCTTCATGGCCAACGTCCTGGAGGTCGAGCGCACCGGCAGCAACTGCTGGCACTGGATGGTCCGCGGTCCCGCGGGCACGCAGCTCGAGTGGGACGCGGAGCTGACCGTGTTCGAGCCCGAGCGGGTGCTGGCCTGGAAGAGCCTGCCCGGCGCGGCGGTGGGGAACTCCGGCAGCGTCCACTTCACCCCGACCGGACAGAACGGCACCCGGGTCGACGTCCGCGTCTCGCTCCATCCCCCCGCCGGGGCCCTCGGGTCGATCGGCCATGGCATCGCGGCCCTGCTCGGCCGCGATCCCAGCACGGAGATGGACGAGGACCTGGTCCGCTTCAAGGCGCTGATGGAAGAAGGCCGGACCACCGTCGAGGGGGAGACGGTGATGCGCGGCGACATCCCGGCGGGACCCGTCGAGCCGGTGCGCTTCACTGAACCGTTCCATTGAGCGGAGCCCGGTACACGCCTTGCAAAAGGTTATGGTCGTCCGGGTCGCGCAGGCGGTGCCGGACGCCCTGCAAGAACGAGATCCGCCGGACGCCCGCGGGCAGCATCGCGAACGTCTCCTGGTACCCCGGGCGCCGGCGGGGCTCTACCGTGAAAAGGAGGACTCCCCCCATGAAAAAACGGGATCAATTGACATTGCTCGGCGGCGTCAGCCTTGGCGCCGGCCTGATGTACCTTCTCGATCCGGACGGCGGCGGCCGCCGTCGCGCCCTGGCCCGCGACAAGGCCGTGCACGGCCTGACGGTGAGCGGCAAGGCTCTGCGCAAAACCTCGGCCGACCTCGGCAACCGGACCCGCGGGCTCGTGGCCCAGGCCGGCTCCCGGCTCCATAAGGACGGCGCCGAGGTCCAGGTGCTGGAGGCGCGGGTACGCTCCAAGCTGGGCCGGCACGTCTCCCACCCCTCGGCCATCCAGGTGCAGTGCGAGGAGGACCGGGTCATCCTTTCGGGTCCGGTGCTCGCCTCCGAGGTCGACAAGCTGCTGCACAAGGTGAAGAAGGTGAAGGGCGTCCACAAGGTGGAGAACCGCCTGGAGGTCCAGGACACCTCGGAGGGCATGCCCGCCGAGGGCTCGAACGGCCGCTTCTCTCTGCCGGCAGTGAACAAGCGCAACGCCGCGCTGGGTCTCGGCGCTCTCGCCGGCACCGTGGGCCTGGGGCTCCTCGCGCGCACCGCCAGGAGCGGAAACCTCAAGGACCTCGCCCGCCCCCTGAGCGAACAACCGCACGGGGCCAAGGACCGCAAGTCCGCCCAGCTCGAGTGGTAGGCCGCGAGGGCGCCCGGGAGGGCGCCCTTCGCGTTCAGAGCCGAATGTCGTCCAGCGAGATCAGGCCCTGCTGAAGGGCGTAGATCACGGCCTGGGTGCGGTGGGCGAGCTGAAGCTTGGAGAGGATGTTGCCCACGTGGGTCTTCACCGTGTCCTCGGAGATGTGGAGGGCTTCGCCGATCTCGCGGTTGGTGCGGCCGTGGGCGAGCTGGCGGAGCACCTCGGTCTCGCGCTCGCTCAGCGGCTCCGTCAGGCTTGCGCCCCGGGTCAGCTCCTGGAGGACCGAGCCGGCCACGGCCGGGTCGAGCACCGACCTTCCTCTCGCGGCGCCGCGTACCGCATCCAGGAAGATCGCGGGATCGGCGTCCTTGCGCACGTAGCCGATGGCCCCGGCCCGCAGCGCGCCCACCACCCGGGCGTCGTCGGTGTGGGCCGTTAGCACCACCACCTGCGTGTGGGGAGAGAGGGCGCGGACCCGGCGGGTGGCCTCGACGCCGTCCATGCCGCCCGGCATGCTCATGTCCATGACCACCACGTCAGGCAACCAGGCCTCCAACCTCTCCAGCACCTCCTCGCCGCTCGAAGCCGCGCCCACCACCTCCATGTCCGGGAACGATTCCAGGTAGCTGCGCAGGCCAGTCTGGACCACCTTGTGGTCGTCCACGACGACGATCCGGATCCTGCCGCTCATGACACCGTCCTCAGTTCCCAACCCACAATGAGGATCATATAGAAGAGGTAGCCCACGACAGCCACGGCCCCGGGATTCGGAACCAGGAACAGGAAGGGGAGGCTCACCAGCAGGATGGCCAGCAGCGCCGCAGCGCGCCAAGCTGGCTCCCGCGAAGGGTCGCCTGCCAGCGAACGGTGAAGGCGAAAGAAGCGCCATGCCTCCCGAAAAGCAAGCAGGAGAAGGGCGGGAGGGGCGAACCGGAGAACCTGATTCAGCCAGTAGAGAGGAACCGCGAACCGCTGAAGCGGCGGATTCGGCATCTCGAGGAACATCACGATGATGCAGGCCAACCAGAAGTTATTGGTGAGCTGCACAAAGCGCTGCCGATGCCTGGACAGGATACTCGGCTCGGAACGCACGCCCTTCTTCCGCCTGAGCGGCGCGCAAGCCCGGACCTCCGTCCCCTCGCCGGGAGCGCTCCGGATATCCAGCGTGCCGTGCACCGCCACCAGGCGCTCGCGCATGTTGCGCAGCCCCATGCCGGCCGCCTGGCCCGTCGCATCGAACCCCTGCCCGTCGTCGCGGATCTGGAGGAGCAGGGCCGGAACGCCGTCCTG
>Ga0190265_10000263_pt1 | contig 44196 bp, 44 predicted proteins | sample Popmic124T_FD_133135 | JGI IMG/M metagenome (GOLD analysis project Ga0190265, IMG submission 133135) | Populus adjacent soil microbial communities from riparian zone of Indian Creek, Utah, USA - 124 T | ecosystem: Environmental > Terrestrial > Soil > Riparian zone | place: USA: Utah | collected... | reverse complement strand
TTTTTCACGTGTACTATCTATGTCCCTCTCGTGGAGGAGCCCGAGCATGCGTATATCTTTACGACGATCCCGTTCGGGGCTCATGAACCAGGTCCGTGGCCGTCACGCTGTTCGCAGGGTGGCTCCACCTCGTACAGCTGGGAATTGACCATCCACGGCAGTGGGCTAGAAATCGCCCACTAGCTCGCGCTGCGCTGGACGATCATCGCGAGGCATACTACGGCGAGTGCCCGCGCCCACGGCAGACACGCTGCGTGAGAGCCTGCGCCCGCTGACCGGCGACCCCGGGCGAGCGGCGGTCTTCTGCGACATCGACGGGACGCTGGCGCCGATCGTCAGCCGCCCTGAGCAGGCGCACGTGCGCGAGGAGGTCGCGCTGCTGCTCGGCCGCCTCGGTCGCCGCTACGACTGCGTGGCCTGCGTGTCCGGCCGGCCGGCCGCCGAGGCGCGGCGGCTGGTCGGGGTGGGCAGCATCGCCTACGCCGGCGCGCACGGCGCCGAGCTGCTGCGCGCCGGGGCGAAGCGGGCGGTGCTGGCGCCCGCGTTCGCCAGCTGGGAGGGCCGGGTGCGGCGCTTCGTGGCGGCGCGCGAGAACGCCCGCGAGCTCAAGCTGCTGCGCATCCGGATCGAGGACAAGGGGCCGATCAAGGCATTCCACTGGCGCGACGTGCCCGACGAGGCGGCCGCCGAGAGCTGGCTGACCGGCGTCGCCCAGGAGGCTGAGGCCGACGGCTTCGCGACCCACTGGGGGCGCAAGGTGCTCGAGGTGCGCCCGCCGGTCCCGTTCGACAAGGGCCAGGCCGTGCGGACCCTGGTCGAGGAGACCCGCATCCGCGCCGCGCTGTTCGCCGGCGACGACGTCACCGATCTCGACGCCTACGACGCGCTCGACGCGCTGCAGGCGGCAGGCACGCTCGCCGTGACGGTCCGCGTCGGGGTCGCGTCCGCCGAGGGCCCGCCGGCGATCGTCGAGCGCGCCGACATCGTCGTCGACGGCGTGCGCGGGATGGTCGACGTGCTGGCGGCGCTCGCCGAGTAGATGCTGTTCCGCGACTTCCTGAGGGTGGCGGTGATGCTGTTCGGCGGGGCCGGCACGGCACTCGCGGTCGTGGCCGTCGCAGGCGCCAGCGGCGAGGACAGCAACTTGCCGATCTACGTCGCCGGCGGTTGGTGGGCGATGTCCGCAGTTGCCGGGCTGTGGCTCGGCCGCCGCAACGCGCCGACCGCCCAGATCGGCCGCCTGCTCGCCGAGGCGCGCAACACCAACGCGCTGCCCGAGGTCGAACCCGGGGCGATCGTCTTCAACCGCCTCTGGCCGCTCGCCGCCGTCACGCTCGCCGCCGGCGCGGTCGCCTTCCTGCTGCCGCAGATCCCGGCGATCGCCGCCGGCTACGCGATCGCCGTGGCACTCACCTGGCGCAAGCAGGCATCCGCGGTCGAGGCGATCGAGGGCCGCGACGGCGTCCGTTTCTACTTCGACCGCACGCCCGCCTTCGGCGCCCCCCGCCTCCTGCGCACGCCCGGCCTGCGCAAGATCGAGCCGGTCGGCGACGGCTCGCGCAGCGCCGCGCCGACCTGACGGCTACGGCGGCGGGAGCGGCAGCGCGACCGGGCCGTCGGCGGTGATCGCCGCCGCGAACATGTCGTGCAGCTCGGGCGAGTCGAGCGCCGCGGCGGCGCGGGCGACGCCGACGTCGTCGGTGCCGGTCACCAGCCACAGCAGGTCCTCTTCGGTGGGTCGCTGGGCGCCGACCAGCCCGGTGCCGGGGCCGGCGGCGCGGACCCGGTGGGCGTTCCAGTCGAGCAGGCGCAGCTCGCGGCCGTCGGGCGAGAAGCGCGCGAAGATGCCGCTGTAGCGCGGTCCTTCGTCCATGCGGACGTTCCGGGCCCTGGCACGCCAATGCTCCCACCTGCCGACGAGGATGCGGGCGCGCTGCGGCAGCAGCTCCGCGGGGCGCGGGCCCGGCGGGTCGCCACCGTCGGGGTCGACCCCGGCCCTGCGCAGCGCCTGGCGGACCTGCCGGCACGGACGCGAGCCCGGCCGCTCGCAGACGACGGTCACCGGAAAGCGGCGTCCGAACACACCGCGCGAGAACGTCTCGGGGAACGCGCCGACCGTGGCGCGCACGTCGAGCCACACGTGCCAGTCGCGCAGGGCGAGCTGGACGACGTCGTCCGGGAAGAGCTTGTACTCCGCGGGATACGTGTCGGACTCGATCCCGTTGACGTTGATCGCCCAGGTTCGCTGGTTCGGTCGCTCGACTCTGTAGGCGTAGCCGTCGACCTCGCTGACGGAGCCGAACTGGGAGAGCTTGGCGTCGGCGTGTTCGCGCAGCAGCCGCAGCACCGTGCCGTGCCCCTCGAGCGGCGCCTCTTCGCGTTCGACCATCGGCACCCTGTCGAACTCCCGGCTCACGCTCAGCGTGACCGTGGGCCCGCTGTCGCCGCAGCCCACCAGCACGCCGGCGCTGAGCGCGATCGCTCCGAGCGCGGCCGCGAGCACGACCTTCGTCCATGACCTCATCTACGTCCCTCCCCGTAATCCCTCCGTGGCGCGATCATAGCCGCGCCGCGGTAGCCGTGCCGGTCGAACATCGCTAGGCTCCGCGACGGAGGGAGTCACGAGCATGGAGGGAGCTTTGAGGATGCCGGGAGAGACTGGAGCGGGGCGCCGGTGGGCGCTATGTCTGGCGGTGGCTGCGATCGCAGGGACGGGCGCCGCCGGCTGCGGCGGCGACGACGAGACGATCGCAGCGCAGGAGAAGTCGCGCTACGAGGCCGCGACACAGCCGTCTCAGGAGTTCGCCACGCGCCTGGCGAACCTGCTCAGGACGACCAGGAAGCCGGCCGAGTGCGTGGAGCTGAACACGATCGCCACGCGCTCGTTCGTGCGCTTCCCGTGCCCGCCGCCGAAGCGGATCGCGCGCAGCATGGCGGGCTTCGAGGTCGTCAAGTCGGAGGAGTACGGCACCGGCGCCGTGGTCGACTACGAGTCGGGCGAGGCGAAGGACGGCGCGGCGCTGATCCTGTTCGTCGCGCCCAACCGCGAGTGGGGGATCAGCCGCTTCGGCATGCTCACCGAGCCGAGCGTCGGCACCAGCGACGCCGCCAGCCGGGAGGGATTCGACGCGGCGGTCGACGACTACCTCGCGGCGGTCCGCGACCGCGACTGCAAGGCCTACAGGGAGGTCGCGGTCACCGACAGCTCGGACGCCAAGGCCGTCTGCAAGTCCGCCTTCGCCGGCACGAAGGGCCTAGCCGACCGCCTGGAGGCCAGCTCGGACCCCGCGCCGGTCTACGAGGGCGGCAACCGGACCTACGGCTTCTACACGGTCGAGACCCCGAAGCCCAAGCCGCGGCGCACGACGATCAGCGTCATTCGCAACGAGAGCGGCGGCGAGGACGCCTACCTGGTCATGGACATCGCCCCCAGCCCGACCGAGGCCGAGCTGCTGCGCATACAACGCCAGTTCGAGCGCCAGCGCAAGCAGGGCAAGACCACCCCCGGCGGCGCCCCCAACCCCAACTCGATGGTTCCCGGCGAGGGCGGAACGGGCCGCAAGGCCGACTAGCGGGCCAGCTCGCTCCAGGGGCGGGTGTTCGCCACGTCGTCCTTGGTGAGCCAGGCGCGGCGGGCGGTTGCGACGCCGTAGCGGATCACGTCGAAGCGCTCGGCGCGGTGGGCGTCGGAGTCGATCAGCAGCGTGACGCCGGCGTCCGCGGCGGCACGGGCGTGGACGTCTGACAGGTCGCGGCGGTTTGGGTTGGCGTTGATCTCGAGGAAGGTGCCGGTGCGGGCGGCGGCCTCGATCAGGGCGTCCATGTCGACGGCGTAGGGCTCGCGACGGCCGAGCATGCGGCCGGTCGGATGGCCGATCGCGCGCACGCGCGGGTTCTCGATCGCGGTGACGATCCGCTCGGTCATCTCGTCCTCGGACATCCCGAACGAGGTGTGGGCGCTGGCGATCACCCAGTCGAGCTCGGCGAGCAGGTCGTCCTCGTAGTCGAGCGAACCGTCGGGCAGGATGTTGACCTCGCTGCCGGCGAGCACCGTGAAGTCGTCGCCGAGTTTCTCGTTCGCCTTCGCGACCCGCTCGATCTGGCGCCGCAGCTCGTCGGGGGTGACGTGGTTGCCGAAGCCGTGGCTGGCCGAGTGGTCGGTGATCGCGACGTACTCGTAGCCGCGCGCCTGGGCGGCGCGGGCCATCTCGAGGACGGTTTGGTGGCCGTCGGAGGCGGTCGTGTGGCAGTGCAGATCGCCGCGGATGTCGCCGACCTCGATGAGCCGTGGCAGCTCGCCCTTGCGCGCGGCCGCCAGCTCGCCGCGCTCCTCACGTAGCTCCGGCTCGATGTAGTCCATGCCGAGCCGCCCATAGACGGCGCGCTCGTCGGCGAACCGCTCGGTGTCCCCGGTCGCGTCGTCGAGGATGCCGTACTCGCTGACGTGCAGGCCCTGCTTGACGGCGGCGGTTCGCAGCGCCTCGTTGTGGCGGCCCGAGCCGGTGAAGTGCTGGAGCAGGCTGCCGAAGCTGTCGCGTCCGACGATGCGCAGGTCGACCGCGAGACCTTGATGGGTGACGGCCCGCGCACCCGCGTCGCCACGCGTCGTCACCTCGTCGACCTCCGGCAGTGCCGCGAATGCATCCACCACCGCTGCGACCGCCTCCACGGTCGCCTCCGCCGCTCGCTGATGGATTGTGCCGTCCTGGGGATGAGAATCCCTCAGTGAGTCTCCCTCCGGGGCCTCCGTCGCCACCGCGGCGACGATGTCGAGGTCCTTGCAGGTGTCGGCCCAGCGCCGCGCACTGCCCGCCAGCTCCACCCGCTCGGCGGTCCCGCTCGCGCGCAGGCCCTCTACCAGCGCGCAGCCGACCTCGCGTGCGACAGACAGGAGCACGCGTTCCTTGACGGACCCATCGGCGCCCGCCGCCAGCGCCGCCAGGATCTTCTCCTCGGCCTTCGCGCCAAAGCCCGGCACCGTCCGGATCTGCTGTGCCTCGGCAGCCGTGCGCAGGCTCTCGATCGAGTCGATGCCCAACTGATCGTGCAGCTGCCGCGCCCGCTTCGGGCCGAGGCCAGGGATCCGCGTCACCAGCACCAGCCCCGCCGGGATCTTCGCCTTCAGCTTGCGCGCCGCCGGAATCTCGCCCTCGTCGAGCAGCGCGACGATCTTCTCGGCGATCGTCTTGCCGATCCCCGGCAGCTCCTCCGCCCGTCCCTGGCGCGCCAGCTCGGCGACCGAGACGCCCGAGTCGCGGATCGCCTTCGCCGCGTTGCGGTACGCCAGCACGCGGTAGACCACGGCGCCATCGAGCTCGTAGAGCGTCCCGAGCTCGTCGAAGGCGGCGGCGATCTCGGCGTTCTTCACGAACTCTGTTCTAGCGGCTCGTGGGTCGACAGGGGCGCCTGGGGTTGACATGAGAGTACGAACGTGTTCATATTCGTCTCATTGGAGGGAGGGTCCCGGGGGACAGGCTCGGAGGGAAGCGTGGCGGCGAAGCGCGCCCGCCCACTGCCGTAGCGCTTGTCTGTTCCCCGGTGTCGCCCTCAGGTCGCGCCGGTATAGCCACCGTCCAGCGGTATCACCGTGCCGGTGAGATAGGCGCCGGCGCGTGAGGCGAGGAAGATCGTGAGGCCCGCGACGTCGTCCGGCGTGCCGATCCGGCCGAGGGGGATCTGCTGCTCGACCATCGAGCGCCTGTCGGCGTCGTCGAGCAGGAACGCCATCATCTTGCTCGGGAACGGTCCCGGTGCGATCGCGTTGACCGCGATCCGCTCGGAAGCGAGCCGCTTCGCGAGATGGCGTGTGAGTTGGTGGACCGCCGCCTTGCTGGCGCTGTAGGCGTAGGACTCGGTGAGCGGAGCGCGGATCCCGTCGACCGATCCGATGTTGATCACGCGGGCCGGGTCGTCGTCGGAGGCCGAGGCGCGCAGCAGGTCGAGCATCTCGACAGTCAGCTGGAAGACGCCGCGGACGTTGGTGTCGAGCACGCGGTCCCAGGCGCCATCCGGGTAATCCTCGAGCGGTGCGCCCCAGTTCGCGCCTGCGTTGTTGACGAGGATGTCGAGCTTGTCGAAGCGCTCGTGCGCGGCGGCGGCGAGCGCGACGGCGCCCTCCTGGCTCGACAGGTCGGCCTGGACCGCTGTGCACTTGCCGATCTCCCCCAGCTCGGCCGCCGCCGCCTCGAGCGGCTCCAGCTTGCGCGACGAGATCACGACCTCGGCGCCGGCCTCGACCAGGCCGCGGGCGATCATCAGGCCGACCCCGCGCGACCCTCCGGTTACAAGCGCCTTCTTGCCCTCCACCGAGAACAGCTCGTTCGACATGGTCGGCAACCTACCGCGCATGGCTCGCATAGGGTGTCCGCCGAATGTCCGGCGTCTGGCTGATCTTGCCGACCTACAACGAGGCGGAGAACATCGAGCGGATCGTCGCCGCGGCGCTGCCGCAGCTGGCGGCGACCGGTCTCGAGCACCGCATCCTCGTCGTTGACGACGGCTCGCCGGACGGCACGGGACAGATCGCAGACCGGCTCGCGGCGGAGAACCCGGCGGTCGAGGTGCTGCACCGCACGAGCAAGGACGGCATCGGCCCCGCCTACCTGGCCGGCTTCCGCCACGCGTTCGCCGGCGGCGCCGACCTGTTGATGGAGATGGACTCCGACTTCTCCCACGATCCCGCCGACATCCCGCGCCTGGTCGCGGCCGCCGACCGCGCCGACCTCGTGCTCGGCTCGCGCTACGTGCCCGGCGGCGGAGTCACCGACTGGGGGCTGCTGCGCCGCCTGATCAGCCGCGGCGGATCGCTCTACGCGCGCATTCTGCTCGGCATCCCGGTCAACGACCTGACCGGCGGCTTCAAGTGCTTCCGTCGCACGGTGCTCGAGACGATCGACCTCTCGGGGGTCGGCACCAACGGCTACGGCTTCCAGATCGAGGTCACCTACCGCGCGGTGAAGGCCGGCTTCCGCGTCGAGGAGGTCCCGATCGTCTTCCGCGATCGCCGCGCGGGCACGTCCAAGATGTCTGCGAAGATCGCCGTTGAGGCGTTCTGGAAGGTCCCGCTACTGCGCTCTCGGGTGCGGTAGACAGGTCGCTATACTTTCTGAAGCATTGAACTGATCCCGACGCGCTGAAGGAGCCTAGATGGCAGGTCTCGACGCAGTGACCGACAACAACTTCCAGGCCGAGGTAGTCGAGGCCGGCAAGCCGGTTCTCGTCGACTTCTGGGCCCCGTGGTGCGGTCCGTGCCGCGTCGTCGCCCCGCATCTCGAGGAGCTCGCCGGCGAGCGTGACGATCTGAAGATCGTGAAGCTCAACGTCGACGAGAACCCGCAGACCGCGGCCAGCTTCAACGTGATGTCGATCCCGACGTTGCTGCTGTTCAAGAACGGCGCGGTCGCCCACCAGATCGTGGGCGCGCTGCCGAAGAGCCGGTTGCTGCAGGAGCTCGAGCCTGCGCTTGCGGCCTAGGCGGGCGGCGCGATGCCGATCGTCACGATCGAGTGGTACGAGGGCCGTTCGGCCGAGCAGAAGCGCGAGATCGCCGAGAAGCTCACCGAGCTGCTCGTCGACGTCGGCAAGACCCAGCCCGACCACGTCTGGATCCGCTTCAAGGACTCCAAGCAGTCCGACTGGGCGATGGGCGGGGTCGTCCAGGGCGCCGGTGGCGAGCCGGCGCTCGGCCCGCCTGACTGATCAGCCGGGCTCGCCCAGCTCGAGCTCGCCGCGCACGCTGAGCGGGTTGTCGAAGCGGAACCCGCTGTTGCCGCCGCCGTCGATCGGCGTCGCGCGCCAGCCGTCGTCGCCGTCCTCGAGCTGCATGTTCAGGGCGCCGACGAAGTTGCCGACGCAGGTGCGCACGCATGCGTCCATCTGGTGGACGTAGCTGTCGTCGCGCTCGCGGTGGATGCGGCCGCGCCATGGCACCCCCCCGTTCACCTTGGGGTCGTAACAGGCACTAACGTCGCCGCAGGCGCTCTCGACCTCGCCCACCACGTCGAAGTCCTCGGTCCAGGTGCGGCCGGAGGAGTCGACGCGGATCGTGTAGGCGATTGAGCAGCGGTCGAAGCGGAAGTCGCCGAACGGCGTCAGCATCGTCAGCGGCGCGACCTTCCCGGTCACGCGGAGCCTGCAGCCGCCGCTGATCGTCGGGTAGTTGGCGTCCGAGAGGTCGGGGCAAGGCGCGTTGTCGCCGTTCGCGACCGCGAGCGGCTTGCCCTGCTCCGTTGGGAACGTGCTGTCCGGCACGCCGGCAGCGACCGCCACCGCCCGCTGCAGCGAGGTGCCGAAAAGCCCATCCAGCTGCCAGCGCCCGTCGCGACGCGCCAGCTCGACCTGCGCCTGCCAGCGCCGGTCGAGCGCCACAACCGCCGTCGCGCGGTCGCCGTCCTCCGTCACGGCGGTCACGCGCGGCGCGCCGGCGTGGCGCCAGCCGCCGCCCTCGTGGATGAGGTCGAACAGCCTGTACACGTCGCGCCTGCAGGTCGTCGCGTCGCCGTGGGCGGCCTCGCCGGCGTCGCGGGCCGCGCGCGGGGTGACCAGAGCGCAGAGGGTCTTGTAGTCGCGCTCCTCGAACGCGTGCTGGATGCGGTCGATCGCCTCGGTGACTGGATGCTGGATCTCGGGCGGCAGGCCCTGGCCGACGACGGGAGCCATCTGCGCCGGCTCGCTGTAGCCGTCTCCGTCCGCGTCGCTCCCGCAGCCCGCCGCGATCGGCGCGCACAGCACGAGCACCAAGCAGAACATGACCCTCACGACAACTCCCTCCAGTTGCGATTCGCGGCCGCCGGCGCGGCTTCCGCGGTTGGGCCGAGACTATCCGACCGGGCTCAGGCGCGGCGGATGCCGATCGAGAGGGCAAGCCCGGCGAGCTCGGCGGTGGCGCCGCCGTTGGCGTCGCCGCTCAGGTCGAGCGACGTGGCGAGCGTCTCGCCGGTGACGTAGGACTCGTGGGCGCGGACGGCGTCGAGCAGGGCGTCGTCGCCGGAGAGGGTGAGTGAGATCCGGTCCTGGACCTCCAGGCCGGCGTCCTTGCGGGCATTCTGGACCGCGTGGACGATCTCGCGGGCGAGGGCCTCGCGGCGAAGGTCGTCGGTGAGTTCCAGGTTGAGCGCGACGGCGTGGGTGCCGGCGCGCTCGACCTCGTAGCCGTCGAGCGGCTGGAGGGCGAGGGCGATGTCGTCGGCGCCGAGCGGGTGGTCGCGGCCGTCGATCGCGACGTGGACCTCGCCACCGTCGCGCAGCGTGGCGGCGGCGCGGTCGGCGTCGAGGCCGGCGACCGCGTCGGCGACCTTCGGCATGTCCTTGCCGAAGCGCGGACCGAGGGTGCGGTAGTTGGGCTTCAGCTCGAAGCGGCCGAGCTCGTCGGCCTGCGATACGTAGCGGACCTGTTTGACGTTGAGCTCGTCGAGGACGAGCGCCTCGAAGCGGCCGATCGCATCGCGCTCGCGGTCTGCGGCGACGACCACCGCCTCCGAGAGTGGCTGGCGGACCTTCGCCTTGGCGGCGGCGCGGGCGGCACGGCCGAGCTCGACGGCGTCGCGGACGATCTGCATCTGTCGCTCGAGCGTCTCGTCGCGCAGCGCGGCGTCGGGCTCGGGGTAGTCGCACAGGTGGACCGACGGCTCCGAGCCGTCGAGGTTCTCGTAGATCGCATCGGCGACGAACGGGGTCAACGGCGCGAGCAGCTTCGCGGTCGTGACTAGGCACTCGCGCAGCGTCGCGAAGGCGGCCGGATCGCCGTCCCAGAAGCGGCGGCGCGAGCGGCGGACATACCAGTTCGAGAGCTCGTCGACGAAGGCCGCGATCGCGCGACCGGCGGCGGTGGTGTCGTAGTCGTCGAGGCGGTCGATCGCTGCCTCGATTGTCGCCTGGAGACGGGAGAGGATCCAGCGATCGAGCTCGGTCAGCGCCGGCTCGTCCTCGATCACGCCGGCGGCCGTCGCCGCCGCCAGCTCGGCCAGCGGGACGGGCTCGACGTCGTTGACGTTTGCGTAGAGCACGAACAGCGAGTACGTGTTCCAGAGCGGCTTCATGAACTGGCGCACCGACTCGCCGACCGTGTCGAGCGAGAAGCGGTAGCCGTCCCACGGCTGCTTCGAGGTGAAGTAGTACCAACGGAAGGCGTCGGCGCCGTGCTGGTCGAGCACCTCCCACGGCGCGACGACGTTGCCCTTCGACTTCGACATCTTCTGGCCGTTCTCGTCGAGGATCAGGCCGAGGCAGAGCACCGTCTCGTAGGAGGCGCGGCCGTGAAGCATCGTCGAGATCGCGAGCAGCGAGTAGAACCAGCCGCGCGTCTGGTCGAGCCCCTCGCAGATGTAGTCGGCCGGGAACGACCGCTCGAACTCGTCCTCGTTCTCGAACGGGTAGTGCCACTGCGCGAACGGCATCGCGCCGGAGTCCCACCAGACGTCGATCAGATCCGGCACGCGGCGGAAGGTCTTGCCGCCGCGCTCGAAGACGACGTCGTCGACGTAGGGGCGGTGGAGGTCCTCGGGCAGCGCGCCGCCGGTCAGCTCCGCGAGCTCGGCGCGCGAGCCGACGCAAATCGTCTCCTCGCCGTCCTCGGAGCGCCAGATCGGCAGCGGCGTGCCCCAGTAGCGCTCGCGCGACAGCGCCCAGTCGACGTTGTTCTCGAGCCAGTTGCCGAAGCGGCCATGCTTGATGTGCTCGGGGTACCAGGTGACCGCCTCGTTGGCGGCCAGCAGCTCGTCCTTGACCGCCGTCGTGCGTACGTACCAGCTCGACTTCGCGTAGTAGAGCAGCGGCGTGTCGCAGCGCCAGCAGTGCGGGTAGGAGTGCTCGTAGGCCTCGGCCTTGAACAGCAGGCCGCGGCCGTCGAGGTCGGCGATCAGCGCTGCGGTGACCTCGGCGTCCTTGACGAAACGACCCTCGAAGCCGCTGACGCGCTCGTCGAAGGTGCCGTCGCGTTTGACGGGGTTGTAGAGAGTGCCCGCTTCGCCTGGATCGAAGATGCCGGCGGCGGCCGCCACGTCGAAGTCGTCCTCGCCGAACGCGGGGGCGATGTGGACGATCCCGGTGCCGTCCTCGGTCGTCACGAACTCGCCTTCTACGATCGGAAAGCCACCCTCCTCGCGATCCGAGAGCTGGAAGAGCGGGCCGCGGTAGTGAGCGCTGCCCACAAGCTCCCGTCCGAGGACACCAGCGTCAATGATGTTCGCCTCCTCGCCCAGGACCTTCGCCACCAACGGCTCGGCCAGGACGAGAATCTCATCGCCGACGCGCGCTCGCACGTACGTCACGTCAGGCGCGACGGCGACAGCGACGTTGCCCGGGAGGGTCCACGGAGTGGTAGTCCAGACCAACAAGGACTCGTTCTTCGAACCCAGCAGCGGGAAGCGAACGTAGATCGACGGGTCGACGATGTCCTTGTAGCCCTGCGCGACCTCGTGACTCGACAGCCCGGTGCCGCAGCGCGGGCAGTACGGGCCGACCTTGTTGCCCTCGTAGAGCAGCCCCTTGTCCCAGACCTGCTTCAGCGTCCACCAGACCGACTCGACGTAGCTGTCGTCGAGCGTGAAGTAGGCGTCGTCGGCGTCGATCCAGAAGCCGATCCGCTCGGTCAGGCGGTTCCACTCGTCGATGTAGCGCAGCACCGACTCGCGGCACTTTGCGTTGAACTTGTCGATCCCGTAGTCCTCGATGTCACGCTTGTGCGCGAGGCCGAGCTCCTTCTCGATCTCCAGCTCGACCGGCAAGCCATGGCAGTCCCAACCACCCTTGCGGTGGACCTGCTTGCCGCGCATCGTCTGGTAGCGCGGGAAGACGTCCTTGAAGACGCGCGCGAGGACGTGGTGGGAGCCAGGGCGGCCGTTCGCCGTCGGTGGCCCCTCGTAGAAGACGAACGGCTCGGCGCCCTCGCGGCGGCGGACCGACTCGTGGAAGACGTCGCGCTCACGCCAGCGCTCGAGGATCTCCTCCTCCAGCGCGGGGAAGGACTGACGCGAGTCGACTGGCTCGTAGCGGGACATCGAGCCGGGGATTGTATTCCGGCGCTTCTAGGCCGCGAGCTTGCGGCAGATGTCGGCGAGGTTGCGCTTCTCGTCGTCGTCGAGGCGGGAGAAGGCGGTGGTGACGCGGTCTGCGTGCGCGGGGAAGAGACGCTCGACGACCGAGCGACCGGCTGGGGTTAGGTCGAGCGCGACGGCGCGGCGGTCGCGCTCGAGGCGGTGGCGGATCACAAGACCGCGTGACTCGAGCGTCGCGGTCACCTCGGTCGCGTTCGCCTTCGACCAGCCGAGGCGGCGGCGGAGGGTGCGCAGCTCGAGCGAGCCACCGGCGGTCGTCAGGACGACGAGCGCCGAGAAGCCAGGCGCGGAGACGCCCTCACGCTCGAGATCGGCGGCTAGCACGCGACGGACCGACGTCTCCGCGCGCATCAACGCCTGCAGCGCGCGGTGCGCGAGTGGGTCGACGACCTCCAAGCTCATCTGCCGCGATGCTAGGCGCGGCCCCGGACGATTCCCGCAAATTGCAGAAATCACCGCCTGTGCGCGCCGCCGCCCGCCGCCCGCCGACTGATGGTTTCTACGGTCCACGCGATGAAAATCCCTCAGTGAGCCGTTCGTGGGCTCGGCGCCGTCGTCTCGATGATGGTTTGTGACGTCCAGGCGATGAAAATTCATCAGTGAAGAAAATCGAAGGGGGGCGAAGATCGCCGATCCGTCCCTCTGTTGACATGACGTCGAAGAGGACAGGACCGCGGGGCGAGACGGGCGAGCTCTGGGAGTTGGTGCGCAGGCAGCACGGCGTGATCACGCGGGCACAGCTGCTCGAATTCGGCCTTGCGACGGGCGCCGTCGCGCACAGGCTGCGGAGTGGGCGACTGCATCGAGTCCAGCGCGGGGTGTACGCGGTCGGCAGGCCGGATCTCTCACGTGCGGGGCGCTGGATGGCGGCGGTCATGAGCTGCGGTCCCGATGCGGTGTTGTCGCACCGCGCCGCGGCCGCTCTGCATGGGATCGCCGATGCTCTCACCGGGCCAATCGACGTGACGATCCCTCCCACCACCGCTCGCACGCGGCCGGGGCTGCGCGTCTACCGGCGGACGGTCGGCGCGGCGGAGCGCGCGGTGGTCGACGGCGTGCCGGTCACCACCGCGGAGCGCACGCTGCTGGACCTCGCGCCGCTGCTGAGTCGCAAGCGTCTCGAGGCAGCGGTCAACGCAGCTGACAAGCATGATCTGGTCGATCCGGAGCAGCTGCGCGCCGCGCTCGCACGCTATGCGGGCCACCGTGGAGTGGTGAAGCTGAGACAGCTTCTCGACCGCCACACGTTTACCCTCACGGCCTCCGAGCTGGAGCGCGAGTTCCTGCCGATCGTGCGCGGGGCTGGGCTCGACAAACCGCGAACGCGCGAGTGGGTCAACGGCTTCGAGGTCGACTTCCACTGGCCCGAGCTCGGCCTAGTGGTGGAGACCGACGGGCTGCGCTACCACCGCACGCCGGCGACTCAGGCGAGGGACCGGCTGCGCGACCAGACCCACACGGCCGCCGGCCTGACGCCGCTTCGCTTCACCCACGCGCAGGTGCGCTACGAGCCCCGCCACGTGCGGGACACGCTCGTCGCTGTCGGTCGCCGCCTCCGCCCGCCTGACGCTCACTGAGGGATTGTGCCGTCCAGGCGATGAAGATCCTTCAGTGGCCCGGGCGGTGCTCGAACCTTCCAATCGAGTGATGGATTGTGCTGTCTGGGCGAGGAAAATCCATCACTCGCCCTGTGGGGCAGGCGTTGGGGCGCTCGGAAGGTGGGCGGCTGTCTCAGCGCTGGGCGGCGAGGCGGACGGGGCGCTTGGTGTCCGCCTCGGCCTCCGCCTCGGCATCGTCGGCGACGATCTTGGTGTGCTCGATCTTGCCGGTGTCGACGTACTGCTTGAGATTGTCGGCGGCTTCGGTCGGCGTCGAGCCGAGCGAAGGAATCGAGTGGTCGCCGGTAACCGGCATCGCCTCGCGGTACTCGAAGACCGGTGCGGCGGAGCCGACCTGGCGGACGGTGTAGACGAGCCGGCCCAGCACCTCGAGGGTGGCATCGCCGCCACAGAAGACGAACGCGGTTGGCTCGACGGCGCGCATCGCCCGGGCGACGCGCTCGGGCGGGAGATCGAAGCTCAGAAGGATCGACCGGAAGCCGGCGCGACGGATTGCAAGCTCGAGCGCCTGAACGTGCAGCGACTCGAGGTCAAGCCCGTTCGACGCGTCGAAGAGGATCACGCCCTGGGGACGGGTCGGCGGCGGAACGACGCGGCGGGCGGCGTGGATCCAGCCAGTCGCCCAGCGGCAGGCGAGCTCCTGCTCGGCCTCACGGCCATCGCGGCCTTCGGTGAGTTCGATCGCCGGCAGCAGGACCTCCTCGACCGAACGGTCGACGGAGCGCACGGCAAGGCTCTCCTCCATCACGCGGTCGGCGGCCAGCTCGTCGAAGTGGTCGAAGGCATCGAGCAGGCGGCTCGGCGACGAGGGTCCCTCGCCGCGCTGGCGCGCGACCTCGATCGCCGAGGAGATGTTGTGCGTCTCCATCAGCGCGCGGCGCAGCGACTCCAGCTCGGTCAGGTCGTACTGACGGTGACCACCGGCGGTACGGCGGGGCTGGGGATAGCCAAAGCGGCGCTCCCAGCTGCGCAGCGTGTTCGGGCTCACACCTAGGAGCTCCGCTGCTGCGTTAGTTCTGATTCCGCTCATCTCGCCGTTTCCTTTCTCTGCCACGCGGCCCACATGGAGTGTTCGCCGCTTCGCCCCTATCGGTCATGGGAGTCGTGACCTTGAACAGGGTTTTGGTGCGAACCGCGCAGCCCTTGCGTACTTTTGTGCCCTCTCGGCAGCGTTTGCGCAACTCATGCAGGGCTAATTGCACGCCTGGACGAACGTTCGAAAGCGAGCAGCTCGGAGTGCGGCTAGGCGGAAGGACGGCGACCGAAATGCGTCGGCTCGACGGCGATCAGTGCGGCGCGCGGGGGGCCGCAGGTCGAGATCCGGGCGGCCATCGTCCCGATCTCCTCGGCCTTGTCGCCAGTTAGGCGGGCCGGGACGGTGACAGCGTCGTGGACACGGAGCGCCGCGCGACTGACCGTCTTCGCCAGCCGCCGGTCGCCGATCGTGCTGCTCAGCAGGTCCATCAGGTTGGTCCCGGTCAGCTTCTCCTCGGGAGCGAAGATCGCCTCGGCGGCTTCGCTGACGGCGGCGATCTCCAGCGCGTGGTTGGTGATCAGGAACGCCGTGCCCGCTCCCGGCAGCGCGTCCGGGTTGCAGCGCAGCAGGATCCCCATGCCGCAGACCCCACAGACGCGCTGCTCGAGCGCGGGCGGCGCATCGCCGGCCGGCGGGTCCATCGCGGGCTCGCCGCAACGGCTGCAGAAGCGCTTCTTCGCCGGGGGGTCGCTCGGCGCGGTTGCGGTCTGCTCGAAGTCGGTGTGGATCAGGGGCAAGCGAGTCCCTCCTCGGGACCAGTCGAGGTCGGCCGCCGCGCACCGAAATCCCTCCGTGCGCAACAACTCAAGGACGATGGGACCACGGGTTCGCCGTTCCCGCCTCCCCGACGTAGCGAATGCAGCGGTTCGGGGCAGGAGGTCGCGCGCACGGCGGTGCACGGCGGCGCTCCAATAGCCTGGAAGGTCGTCCCCCGTCCGTAGTAGACCGAAGGAGCGCAACGCGCAATGGCAGTCGAGCAGCAGCTGTGGGGCTCGGAGACGAGCAAGGCGATCGACAACTTCCCGGTGTCGGGCGAGCGGGTGCCCACGGCAGTCGTCCGGATGCTCGGCCACGTCAAGGCGGCAGCCGCGCGGGTCAACGGCGACCTCGGGCTACTCGACGCGGCGATCGCGGAGCGGATCGCGGCGGCCGGCGACGAGATCGCCCGCGGCGAGCACGACGACCAGTTCCCGATCGATGTCTTCCAGACCGGCTCGGGCACCTCGTCGAACATGAACTCGAACGAGGTGATCGCCAACCTCGCCGGCGACGGTGCGCACGCCAACGACCACGTCAACATGGGCCAGTCGTCCAACGACGTCTTTCCATCGGCGGTCCACCTGGCCGCGGTCTCGGAGACGAAGGGCAAGCTGCTGCCCGCGCTGGAGAAGCTGGCGGGTGCGCTCGAGATCAAGGCCGATGCCTGGCGCGACGTCGTCAAGGCCGGGCGCACGCACATGATGGACGCGGTCCCGGTGACGCTCGGCCAGGAGTTCGCCGGCTACGCGAAGCAGGTCTCACTCGGTCACGACCGCGTGTCCGACGCGCTGCCGCGGGCGTCGCAGATCCCGCTCGGCGGAACGGCGACGGGGACGGGCCTGAACACCCACCCGGAGTTCGCGGCGCGCGTGCGCGAGAAGCTGCGCGAGGCGACGGGGCTAGACGTCGAGGGGCCGGCCGACCCGTTCGAGGCGCAGGCCAACCGCGACTCGCTGGTCGAGCTGTCGGGCGCGCTGAAGGTCGTCGCGGTCTCGCTGACGAAGATCGCCAACGATCTCGTGATCATGGGATCGGGCCCGCGTACCGGCTTCGGCGAGCTGTCGCTGCCGGAGTTGCAGAAGGGCTCCTCGATCATGCCCGGCAAGGTCAACCCGGTGATCCCAGAGGTCGTGCTGCAGGTCGCCGCGCAGGTGATCGGCAACGACATGGCGATCACGGTCGGCGGGATGCAGGGCAACTTTGAGCTCAACGTCCGGGTGCCGATGATCGCGCGCAACCTGCTCGAGTCGATCGGCATTCTCGCGAGCGCCAGCACGCTGCTCGCCGAGAAGGTGATCGACGGTCTCGAGGCCAACGAGGAGGCACTGACCCGCAACGCCGAGTCGACGCCCGCGATCGCCACCGCCCTCAACCCCCACATCGGCTACGACAAGGCAACCGAGATCGTCAAGGAGGCGGTCGCCTCCCGCCGCACGATCCGCGAGGTCGCGATCGAGAAGGGCGTCGACGAGGCCACGCTCGACGAGGCGCTCGATCTACGCAAGATGGCGCGCGGTTCGCAGGCCTAGCTTCTTTAGGTCGGCTTAGGGAGACCTTTAGCCCCGCTTTGAGGGCGGCCGCCACGATGAGCGGTACTTGCGAATCACTCTCCTTGTGATTGCCGCGCCGGGGCTCCTTGGAAGGACTAGGGGCTCCGGCGCACCTCGTTCTGGACCGTCGCTCGGCTGTGCGACGGCTGTCACTCACTAGTAACTCACGTTACGCAACTGAGTTATACTGATCGGTATGACTCATCGGGTGGGCGCAAAGGGACAAGTCGTCATCCCGAAGTCGATTCGGGATGAGCTCGGCATCGCGCCGGGCGACGAGGTGGTCTTCGAGACCGATGGCAAGGACGTGCGAGTTCGACGGCACGAGGACGACGTCGAGGCGCGCCGTGCCAGGATCGACGCGCTGATGGGCATCTTGTCGGACGGAGCCAGCACCGACGATCTACTGGAGGAGCGGCGCCGGGAGCGCGAGCTCGAGGAGCGCAAGGCGGCGAGGTGGGGCGTTGGTCGTCCTTGACAGCTGGGCGTTGTTGGCAGTTCTCAGGCGCGAGACAGCGGCCGAGCGAGTGAGGAGCACCTGGGAGGCTGAGGGAGCGTCCATGTCCTCCATCAACCTTGGCGAGGCGCTCTACGTGGAGACGCGAAGGGTTGGGGCTTCCCGAAGCGCTAAGGCGATCCGTGCGGCACAGGCGCAGATGACGGTCGTGGATCCCGACTGGGGGCTCGTGTCCGCCGCGGCAGGCCTCAAGGCACGTGGCGGTCTCTCCTATGCCGACGCCTTCTGTGTCGCGACGGCGCAGCGCCTTGACGTCCCTGTCCTGACCGGCGACCCCGAAATCGTCGCGCTATCCGGCGAGGTCGAGGTGGTCGACCTCCGTGCCGCTTGAGCGTCAGTCCATGTTGACCGCGACGTACTTGGTCTCGAGGTACTCCTCGATGCCCTCGTAGCCGCCCTCGCGGCCGAAGCCGGACTGCTTGACGCCGCCGAAGGGGGCAGCGGGATTGGAGACCATGCCCTGGTTGAGGCCGACCATGCCGGTCTCGAGCGCCTCGCAGACACGCAGCGCTCGTTTGAAGTCACGCGTGTAGACGTAGGCGACGAGCCCGAACTCGGTGTCGTTGGCAGCGGCAATCGCGTCGTCCTCGGAGTCGAATGCGGCAACGGGCGCGACGGGACCGAATATCTCCTCCGACAGGACGCGCGCGCCGGGCTCGACGCCCTTGAGGACAGTCGGGGCATAGAAGTGGCCGGCACCATCGAGGCGGCCGGCGGCTCCGTCGTCGGCGTCGCCGTCGGCCATGCTGTCGTGTCCGCCGCTGCGCACGTCGATGCCGCCGATCAGCGCCTGGGCGCCCTTCGAGATGGCGTCGTTGACCAGCTCGGTCACCTTGTCGCGCGTGTCGTTGTCGACGAGCGGGCCGATGTCTACCCCCTCCTCTGTGCCGCGGCCAACGTTCAGCTCGCGCATCGCCGCTGCCAGCCGGTCGGCGAACTCGTCGGCGATCGGCGCCGCGACATGGAAGCGGTTGGCGGCTGTGCAGGCCTCGCCGATGTTGCGCAGCTTGGCGATCATCGCGCCCTCGACGGCAGCGTCGAGATCGGCGTCCGCGAAAACCAAGAAGGGCGCGTTGCCGCCGAGCTCCATCGACAGCTTCAGGACGTTCGGCGCCGACTGCTCGATCAGCTTGCGGCCGACCTCGGTCGAGCCGGTAAAGGACAGCTTGCGCAGCCGGGGGTCCGCGATCAGCGGGCTCGTGACGTCGCTGGCCGACGTGGCGGTGACAACGTTCAGCACGCCCTTCGGCAGGCCGGCGTTCTCGAGGATCTGAGCAAGCGCCAGCATCGACAGCGGCGTCAGCTTCGCCGGCTTGACGACCATCGTGCAGCCGGCCGCAACCGCCGGGCCAATCTTGCGCGTGCCCATCGCAGTGGGAAAGTTCCATGGCGTGATCAGCAGGCAGGGCCCGACTGGCTGCTTCATCGTCAGCAACCGCCCGGCGCCGTTGGGAGCCGTCGCGTAGCGCCCGTCAATCCGCACCGCCTCCTCGGCGTTCCAGCGCAAGAACTCCGACGCGTAGGCAATCTCCGCCTTCGACTCGGCGACCGCCTTGCCCATCTCGAGTGTCATCAGCAGTGCCAGCTCGTCGGCGCGCTCGGTCATCTCCTCGTAGGCACGCCGCAGGATCTCACCGCGCTCGCGGGGCGGGTAAGCGGCCCAATCGGCCTGCGCGACGCAGGCGGCGTCGAGCGCCGCGCGGGCGTCGTCCGGCGTCGCGTCCGCGACCTCGCAAAGCGTGTGCCCGGTCGCGGGGTCCTCGACGGGTAGCGTCGCGTCACCGCTCGCGTCACGCCACTCGCCGCCGATGTAAAGCTGCTTCGGAGTGGCGTCCAGCGCAGCCCGCTCATTGCTCGCGACGCTCATGGGATGAGGTTACTCAGGGGGGTCGGTTCTAAACGTATGGACCCTTTGCTGACTGATGGCTCAGCGAATAGTCCGACCTTCGTCAGCGGAACTTTGGGAACTGGTCAGCCGCCAGCACGGCGTGATTTCCAACGCGCAGATCCGTGCCCTAGGCCACAGCCGCGACGCGGTATCCCATCGTCTCAGGAGCGGGCGGCTCCACCCGGTGGCACAGGGCGTGTACGCGGTCGGACGGCCGGACCTTTCGCGCGAGGGCTTGTGGGTCGCCGCGCTTCTCGGCTGCGGACCAGAGGCCGTTCTGAGCCATCGCAGCGCGGCCGCTCTGTGGGGCATCCACCCCGACGAGGGAGCAGCAATCGCGGTGACCGTGCCGCCGAACGTTCGTAGGCGACGTCCTGGAGTCGCGCTCTACCGAACGGATCTCGATCCGAATGACGTCGCGACAAGCAAGGAGATAGCCGTGACGACCGGCCAGCGCACCTTGTTGGATCTGGCTCGCATCCTCCCGCGCGGCCCGCTGGAGGCGGCTATCAACGCTGCGGACAAGCACGGTCTCGTGACTCCCGAGAGCCTGCGGTCCAAGCTTGACGACTACGCCGGCCTGCCGGGAGTCGCCGTTCTGCGTCGAGTCCTCGACCGCCGCACATTCGCCCTCACTGACTCGGAGCTGGAGCGCCGGTTCTTGCCGATCGCCGAATGGGCCGGTCTGCCGCTACCCCTGACGGGTCAGCACGTCAACGGATTCAAGGTCGACTTCTACTGGCCCGATCTGGGACTGGTCGTCGAGACCGATGGTCTGCGTTATCACCGCACCGCTGCCCAGCAGACCCGCGACCGCCAACGAGACCAGGCACATACCGCTGCCGGCCTGACGCCCCTGCGCTTTACCCACGCACAAGTTCGCTACGAGGCGAGATACGTGCGGACGACGCTCGCGACCGTGGCCCGCAGACTTCGCCGGAGGTAATCCCCTCAATCGTTTGGACACTTTGCTGAGCCCTAGGTCAGCCAAGTGTCCAGGGACGCTGGAAAGTGGCGTCGAGCGAGGACTCGGCTACTCGGCGCCGAGGACGGGCTCGGGGCCGCGTGGGGTGAAAACCTCGCCGAGGCTGGTTGCGGCGGTGGAGAAGAGGGCGGCGCCGTGGCGTGCGATGTCCATCGGCCCGCCGTCGGCCGAGAGGCGGTCGCCGAGTGCCCTGGCGGCACGCTGCTGAAGGGACGGGCCGCTGGGCCGCGACGCGCGGCGGTCGCTCGCCGGCCGGTCGGTCGACGACGCCTGGCGGCCGCCGGGCGGTGGGGCGGCGCCCGAACCACCGCTGCCCGTGAGGCAGCCGCGGATCGCGTCGGCGAACAGCGCACCGCGGTAGGCGTAGCCGGCGCTGGTGGCGTGGACGCCATCGGACTGCAGGACGCCCGGCGTTCCGGCCGCTGCGTCGTTCCACTCGACCAGCACGACGTTCGGCGCCGACGCGGCGAAGCGGCGGATCATCGCGTTCTGTCCGTCGATAGGGATGCCGGCGAGCGGCGGCCGGTTGAGCGTCGCAATAACCAGGCAGCGGTCGCCGGTCAGCTGGCGGGCGGCGGCGAGGCTTCCGCCGGTGACCGACACCGCGGCGTTACCGTCGTTGGTCCCGAGGTCGAAGACGACGGTGTCGTGCTCCGGACCGAGTAGTCCGCTGAGCATCGGCACGCCCTCGGTACTCGTGCGGCCGTTCTGGCTGTCAGATTGGATCTCGGCCTCCGGCAGCGCGGCCCGCAGCGGCCCGTCGGTGCCGACGCCAAGGCTGTCGCCGACGACGAGCACGGCGGCCGAGGCGTTTGGCACGAACACGACCAGCAACGTAACGGCTACGAGAGCCGCGACCCGGCCGTTCATGGCGCGGTGGCGCCGCCGCCCTCGGTGCCGCTGTCGGACGGCGGAGGCGTGGCGCCAGGCGCGACGCGAGCCAGCGGCCCCTTCAGCAGATTCGCCATCGCGCGTTGGCCGGCGGCGGTCAGGTGGATGCCGTCCGAGTAGGTCATGCCCTTGTGGCGCTTGGTGTGCTTGACCCAGTCGACTAGCGCGATCCGTCGCGGCCAACTCGTTGCGGCGGCGCGCAGGGTGGTGGCGTCGGTATGCGGGATCCCGCGTACCTCGCGCGGCGTGACCAGGCCGAGAATTCGATCAGGGCCGAGGATCCGCAGCGCGGTACGCACCTCGCCGCGAGTGATCGACGAGTTCGAGCCGAGCGCGATCACCACGACCCGCGGCAGGCCGTCAGCACGGGCGTGCTTGCGCAGCACGTCGAGCCCCTCCGTCATCTGGCGGCAGCCACGCACGTCGACGTCGTAGCCGATCGCGGCTGTCTCCTCGGCCGCGCCGAGCAGCACCGAGTCGCCGATCGCCAATGGCGCCAGACCCATCCCGGCATTGGCGGTCGAAGCGAAGTGCCGCGTCTTGCCGCATCCGGCATGAGCGACGGCCGTCATCGACAGCGTCGTTGCGGTCACCGCGCATGCCACGACGGTGGCTGCTTGTCGCCACGAGGGCGTCACGAGGGCACTGTGGCAGAACGTGCGGCCGATCGCGCCGGGAACACTTGACGCCCGGTCGACAGCGCGGTAAGTTCGTGTCTGCAATTCCGGGAGGGTTCCGGTCATTGCTCCCCCGAAGGAGGGAAGGGGAAGTGGAGAAGATCTACGCAGCTCGAGCATCTGGATGCGGTCGCGGCGCCGAGCCGCGGTGTGAAAGGCCGCCGACTCCGGGTGCTTCTGACAGCACGTAGATCGGCTGTGCCGTCGTGTCAGCGCCCCGACTCTCGCCCGGGGCCGCGACGCCTCATATCGGCACAGCTGGGGAGGCCGCTCGGCGCCGCCCCTTCACAGAAATTTCCTCGCTTGGAGTACATAGGGCCCCGGCGCTAGCGCCGGGGCCCTATGGTTCCCCACCCGCGACCGCCGCGCTCGCAAGGCGGTCCGCGGTCGACGTGAGTCAGGCCGCCGCAGCCGGCTCGCGCTGAAGGCTGGGCCAGGCGTCGTCCACCGCGCCGCCGTGACCTGCGCTCTGCCAGAGCTCGCTGGCGATGGTGGGTGCGAGTGGCACCAGTAGCCGGGCGAGTGCCGCAAGTGCGATCCCAACCGCCTCGCGGTCGGCTCCGGCCAGCTCGCCGCGATCCTCTGTTACACGGGCGTCGAAGTCTTCAATACGGGCAAGCAGTCTGACTGCGTTGCGGGTGGCGAGGTGCAGGTCGATCCGCTCGTGATTCTCGGTGCTCCTCGTGACGGCGGTGTCGCACCAGCCCGCGAGCCGACGGCGCAGTCCATCGGAGAGGTCGATCTGAGTGCCGGCCGGTGCCCCGTCGAGACGTGACGCGGCGAACGCGCGCAGCTCGGCGAGGAACGCGGAGACGTAGCCGAGAACGTCGTCGGTGGCGGCGAAGCGCTTCGCCGGCGCCGCGGCGTGTAGCAGCGCAAAGCGCACCACGTCGTCGCCGTGAGCGGCTATCAGTGCGACGGGATCGGCAGGATCCGGGGCGCTTGGGGCCTCCGCGGCTGCCCCGTTTGTCGTGGCGGCCCGCTTGCGCTTCACCGCGCGCAGCTTGAACCCGCCGTGGGAAAGCACGGAGCTGACCGGCTCGCCGTCGGCGAGCTCGAGACCACCGGCGTCGCGCAGCGCCTTGGCGATCGTGCGGAGATCGAGCAGCGCCCCCTTCGTGCCGTCACCCATGATCGCCAGCGCCGGCAGCTGGGCCGCCAGATCGGCGGCCCGCGTTTGTGGATCGCCGTCGCGCGCAGCGGGCGGCAAGGTCGCGACGAGCAGCCCCAAGGCGGCGGACAAACGGGGGTGGAGCGAATCGGGCGCCCGCCAGTCGTCACCCGTCGCCAGCGGCATGTCGCCGGCGGCGAAGTAGACGGTCGGCGGACCCTTGTCCTTCTTGGAGTCGACGTTCCAGCCCGCGGCGGCCAGCTTCGACAGGCTCTGCTCGAGCTCGTCGCCCGAATCGCCGGGATCGTCGACGTGCTCGAGCAGCTCCCGCTGGCCAGCGAGCGCCTTGTCGCTCCAGCCGTTCAGCTCAGCGAGCCGGCGCTCGTTCTCCTCGTGCAGCTTGCCGCTTCGCAGGCGCCACCCCTCACCGCTGCGCTGGTAGATCCGGTCCGCGGCCTCGAGTTGCTCGATCAGCCACTGTCCCCAGCGCTCTACCGTCGCGGGATCTACCTCGGGCTCGAAGAGCACGTCGTCGCCGGCCATCCGGCGAAATCGCACGTGGGCGTCGGCGATCGCGTGGCCTCGCAGGGTGGCGAGGTCGCGGTCGCCGCCGGACGCGGCGCTGAGTGTGAATACGTATGGATTGCTTGGCACGTCGATCCCGGACTGGCTGTTGCTGAAATGGCTAGTGCGCCCGACGGGACTCGAACCCGTATCTGCGGCTTGAAAGGCCGCTGCTCTTAGATAGGCCGGATTGGGCGCCAGAGAGACGAACCGTCCGTGAGGACATCCCGCCACCGACACGAAGTCGGCTTGAAGGCTGGCATTCGAGAACTGGCTAACCCCATGGACTACCCATGTACCGATTGAGCTACGAACGCATGATTGGTGCTACTGAGAACTCCCTCCCGTTCTCTTCCCTCCGTGTGGCCACACTACCTAAGCGGGCACTGTCGCGTCAAGGCTGAGCAGTGACACGAAGTTGCGCAAAATGACCTTGCCCTCCGGCCTGAACTCGACATGCGCCTGGAGGCCGTAGGTGGGCCGCTCGGCGTGGCGGATTCCCTCGGTGTGACAGTGGTCGCCCCAGGCGATCCGCCGGAACCCCTCGGGCACGTCCATCAGTTGGTAGCGGTGACGCTCGAACAGCAGTGCCGGGCTCTCCAGGCTGTCGAAGAGGATGTCGTCGCCGTCGACATGGACCGGCGTCTTGCCGACCGCGTGCCTGCAGTCGCCGATGCCGACGCCGTGCGCCTTGCCGATCAGGTGCATCCCGCCGCAGATGCCGAGCAGCGGCACCTCGGTGCGGCGGATCAGCTCGAGCTCGTTTTCGTAGACGTATGGCGTCGTCGACGGGACGTCGGTGCCGGTCAGCACCACGCCGTCGTATGCGCCCTCCGCGGCCATGTCCGGTGACAGCTCACCGAGCGAGACGATCGTCGTCTCCGCCCCGAGGCCCTCCAGACGGGCCGCCAGGACGTCCGTCGAAAGACTCCCGTTGTCGACGATCATGATCTTCGGCACTTGTGCTCCCCTCCTGAGCAACTTGCTTCCTTTCCGTTCCTATCCGGTGACCGGTGCTCCGGCCAACGGTCTCTCCGCGCGGTCCAGGACGACCATCCCGGTCGCCACTAGCCGCGCCGTTCCCGTCATCTCCAAAATCCGTGCGGTGCTGTCCCAGTGCACGCCGATCGCTCCGCCCGGCTGGCGGACAACGCCACCGCCGGATGGTGCGCCAAGCACCTGCTCGGCGGCGATCACAGCAGCGGCGGCGCCAGTGGCGCAACCGAGCACCGGTCCGACGCCGCGCTCCCACGGCGTCACGCTCAGGCCGCCATCGTCGTCGCGTGAGGCGAACATCACGTTGGTCCCGCCCGGCCGCGCGGCGCAGAGCGCCGCGCCGGCGCTGTCGATCTGGTCGCCGGTCGGCCGTGGGCCGAAGACGACGAGGTGCGGCGCGCCGATCAGCGTCTGCACCAGGCGGTGGTGGGCGTCGATCTCGACGATTGGATCCGCCGGCACCGGCATCTCGGCGCGGAAGGTCCAGGTCTCGCGGTCGAGCAGCACATGCTGTGCCGTGCCTCCGCCGCTGGTGATCGTGACGGCCTCTCCCTCGCGCAGGTCGTCGCGCTCGGCGATCAACGCGGCTGCGGCGCGCGCTCCGTTGCCGCACCACTGCGCCTCCGTACCGTCGGCGTTGAAGACGCGCATGTGGTGCATCGCCTCGCCCGGCGCGCCCTCGATCGCGATCAGGCCGTCGCCGCCGAGGCCGCGCGTGTCGTCGGCGATCCAGCTCGCCGTAGAGACCGCGCCTGGCTGCGCCTCGACGACCACGTAGGCGTTGCCCTCGGCGTAGTACTTGCGGAACTCGATCCACTCGCCGCTCATCGCGCCGCCTCCGGTGTCAGGCCCGGGCCGGCGCCGTTCGTGGCGACGTCGCCGCGCGCGAGCCGGTCGCGGTGGCCGTCGAGCCAGTCGCCGAGTCGGTCGAGCCCGGCTGCGAGCTGCGGTGTCGCGACGCCGAGTCGCAGACGGCCCTCGGTCTCGTAGCAGACGCTTCCGGGCGCCAGCAAGACGCCGGTCTCGTGGACGAGCTCGGCGCAGAAGTCGAGCGTCGGCACGGCGTGGCGCAGGCGCGGGAAGAACAGCCCGCCGGCCGGTGGCGCGGTGAGCTCGAAGTCGTCGGGACGGTCGGCGATCCAGCGCGTCGCCAGCTCGGCGCCGTCCTCGGTCAGCGCCCACGTTCGCTCGAGGACCGCGTCGCGACGCTCGAGCGCGGCGAGCGCCCAGAGCTGGTCGCGCGAGCCGGGATTGAGCGACGTGTACTTGCGGAACTGCCGTGCCTTGACCACCAGCTCGGAGTTCGCGACGATCCAGCCGACACGCAGTCCCGGCAGCGCGTAGGCCTTGCTCATCGAGCCGATCACGATCAGGTTGTCCTGGCCGTCCCAGGCCGAGGGTGGATGACTTGAGCGCATCTCGCGGAAGACCTCGTCGACGATCAGGTGGACGTCGAGCGGGGCGAGCCGGCGCGCGAGCTCGCGCAGGTCCTCCGGCTGCAGCATCTGCCCGGTCGGGTTATGCGGCACGTTGAGCAGCACGACCTTCGTGCGCGGCCCCACGCTGTCCTCGATCGCGCCGAGGTCGATCGCGAAGTCGTCGCCCTGCTCGAGCCGTACGAAGCGGACGTCGGCCCCGGCGCCGCGGGCCAGCTCGTAGAGCGGCTGGTAGGCGGGCCAGAGGCATACGACCTCGTCGCCGGGATCGAGCAGCAGGTTGTGCAGGATCAGCAGCGCCTCAATCGCGCCGACGGTCACCATCACGTTCTCGCGCTCGGCCGGGGGGTTGAGCCCGGCGATCGCGTCGCGCAACTCGGGGTAGCCAGACGACGGCGTGTAGCCGACCTCCGAGGAGAGGTCCGGCCTCCCGCCGACGATCTGCTCCAGCTCGGCTGCGGTCATCGGCTCGGCGCCGCTGAGCGCGAGCATCAGCTCGCAGCTGAACTCGTAGTCCTCGAAGAACTCCTCCTGGCGGAAGACCGCGAGCTTCACGCGATCGCCTCCTCGGTGGCTGCGTCGGCCACAGCTGCGGCGTCGCTCGACGGTGCGGCAGCTCCCGACGCTGCGTCCGCGGGGTCGGGGTCGCGCGGCCGCGCGGCAGCGATCGCCGCCGGCTCGTAGTCAACCGCGACGACCTCGCCGCGCGCGGCCTCCGTCACCGCGTCCTCAGCGCGCTCGGTCGCCTGCTCTGGGGTGTCGCCGACGGCGACCACTCCCAGCACCTCGCGGTAGCCGTCGGGCGGCAGCCGGTAGACGTCGCCGTCCTGGGTCCAGCGGTTGACGGCCACGATGCCGGGCAGGTCGAGCAGCTCGTCGGCGCGCGAGATGTCGCGCACGACACAGGGCCGCTCGGGGAACCAGCTACGGCTGGCCGCGCCGCGGTCGGTCAAAGGCGCGATCGCCGGTTGCCGCCCACGCGCCAGCTCGAGCGTCAGCTCGAGCAAATCGACGCCGGTCGCCAGCTTCACCACCTGGCGGATCGAGCCGCCGCCCATCCGCGCGCCGACCTCGAGCACGCGGATCCCGCGCGCGGTCAGCTTCATCTCGGCGTGAGTGATGCCGTCGGTGATCCCGAGCGCTTGGATCGCACGCTCGGCGACGTCCTCCATCTTCTCGCGCAGGTCGGGCGCGATCGGCGCCGGACAGGTGTGGCCGGTCTCGAGGAAGAACGGCTGCGACATCTCGCCCTTCTTGCAGACCGCGACGTGCGTCGTCTCGCCACCCAGCGTCAGCGACTCGACGCTGAAGCCGGGGCCGTCGAGGTACTCCTCGACCAACCAGCGGCCCTCCATCTCGCGGATCGCCGCCGAATGGTGGCCACTTGCGGCGGCGTCGAACTGGGCGAACCAGCGGTCGAGCTCGTCCTCAGAGTCGAAGCGGACAGTGAACAGGCTGGCAACGCCGGTGCTCGGCTTCAGCACACCAGGGCAGCCGACGTCGCGGACTGCCTCCGGGATGTCGGCGACCTTCGAGACGACGCGACGGCGCCCGATCGGCACGCCGTGCTGCTCGAAGCGGCGCATCATCAGCTGCTTGTCGCGGCAGACCGCGGCGGTCTCGGGGTTGATCCCCGGCACGCCGTAGCGCTCGACGAGCGCCGCCTGAGTGCGCAGGCAGGACTCGCTGCAGTTGACGATCCCCTCGATGTCCTCGAGGTGGGCAGTTGCCGCCAAGACCTCGACCGGGTCGGTCGGGTTCGCCACGATCCGCTCGCCGACACCGGTCGCGTCGTGGGGATCGCGCGGCGCGATCAGGGTGACGCCCATGCCGAGCGACTGGGCGAGCCGGTAGACGTCGCGCCTACCAGCGTCAGCGCCCGGATCTAGAAATAGAAATGTCACCCTCCCGGACCTCCCTCCATGAGTCCGTGAACCTGATCACCCCGTCTCGCAGCTCGCGGCGGGGCACGCTCAGGGATATTCGCACACTTCGCGAATCCCCGAAGAGAATTCCTGGCCAGACGAGTACGCCCGCTTGCCGGGCCAGTTCCAGAGCGGTCTCGGTAGCGCCGAATGCCTCGTCGTCGGGGGCGGTAGCCCAGACGTAGTAGCTGCCGCCGGGCGGCCTGGTGGTCAGGCCAGAAGCAGTGAGGACATCGATGACGTCCCGCAACCTCGGCCGGTACGGCGCCATCCGGTCGAGCGTCGGTGGGTCATCGAGCCACGCGCCGAAGGCGACCTGGGCGAGCGTGTTCGGCGCGCCGCTGAGCGTCGCGGCGGCTTGCGCGAGGCGCGCTGCCAGCTCGGCGGACGAGGCAATTGCCGTGCCGACGCGCCAGCCTGGCATCGCCGCGGTCTTGGAAGCTGTGTCGAGTACGACCACGTCACGGCCGGCGTCCTCCTCGACCGCGACCCCGAGCGTGCTCACGAAGCGCGCCCCGCCCGTCGCGTCGCGATCGTCGTCGTCGCTGTCGGGACCGCCGTATACGTACTCGGCATAGACCTCGTCGGCGATCACCGCTACCGATGGCGGCAGCGCGGCGAGGACCGCCGCAAGCCGCTCGCGGTCGAGCAGCACGCCGCTCGGGTTGCCTGGGTTGCAGAGCAGCAGCGCACAGGTGCGCGGAGTCAGCTCGCTCTCGACCGCCTCCGGCGTCAGCTCGCCTTGCGAGGGCCGCGCATCGACGAAGCGCGGCGTCCCCCCGAGCATCGCCACCTGCTTCGGATACGAGTGGAAGTAGGGGACTGGCACGAGCACCTCGTCGCCGGGCTCGATCAACGCCCGCAGCGCCACCGCGAGACCCGCCATCGCCCCGGCGGTGATCGTCACGTCGGTGGCGTCGACGGCCAGCCCGGTCCGCGCGCTCGCGTAGCGCGCGCCCGCCTCGCGGACAGGCATCAGCCCACCCGGCGGCGAATACTGCCGCGCCCGCGTGAACTCCGCGGCGACCCGCGCCGCGCACTCGTCCGAAAGCGGGATCGGCAGCGGCTCCGACCGGCTCAGGTCGACCAGCCCCTCGATTCCCGCCGCTCGCACCTCCCGCCGCAGCTCGGTCATCGCCGGCGGCGCCGGATCGAGCGGACTATTTGCTGACCTAGAGGTCCGCGAAGTGTCCATTCTGCATCCGGCGAGCTACTCGGGGTCGGGCTCGTGGGTGATCAGCGTGCCGGCGCGCCCGGCGAGCAGGTCGGGGACGGCGGCGCTGCCGATCGCGACGTGGCGGACGCCGCCGGCGAACGCCTCCTCGACGGCGCGCAGCTTCTTCGCCATGCCGCCCTTGGCGTGCTTCGCCAGCTCCCTCAGCTCGGAGCGCACGGCTGTGCGGACCGGCTCACCGGCAGCGTGGAATGCCTCGGTGTCCATCACCAATGCGAGCTGCGCGGCGCCACCGGTTCCGGCGATCGCGGCCGCGGCGCGGTCGGCGTCGGTGTTGACTTGGCGATGCTCGTCGGCGACGGCGAGCGGGCTGACGACGATCGCGTCGCTTTCAGCGAGCAGCACGTCGAGCCGCGCCTCGTCGACCTCACGCACCGGTCCGACGAGGTTGGTCAGCGGCACCAGCTCGTCGCCGACCCACCACATGTTCTGGCGCACCTCGGCGTGCAGCAGGCGCGATGAGGCGCCGCAGACGGCCTGAGTGCGCAGACCGCGCTCGCGCAGCAGCCCGGCGATCCGCTCGCGCAGGCCGGCTGCCACGCGGCCGATCTCCTCGAGCACCGCCGGCGTCGTATAGCGGCTGCGGAAGCCGTGCTTGTCGACGATGAAGTCGGGCTGACCCGCGGGTGTCTCCGCGCTGACCATCCGTGACCAGCCGTGGACCACGACCAGCTTCGGCCGTGGTCGGTCGCCGCCGGCGGTATGCAGGTGCTCGACGAGCCGGTCCCACCACTCCGGCGCCAGCTCCTCGAGGCAGCTGCCACCGACCTTGACCACCAGCAGGCCGGGCGGTTGCGGGGGGCGTGAGGCGTGCCGGGGCATCAGACCGGGAACACCGGGATCGCCTCCAGACCCTGATCCTCGGGCAGTCCGAGCCGCAGATTGCAGGCTTGGACGGCCTGTCCGGCCCCGCCCTTGACCATGTTGTCGATCGCCGCGATCAGCACGAAGCGGCGCGCGGACTCGTCGACGAACGGCGCCACGTCGCAGAAGTTGGAGCCGATCACCGCCTTCGGATCGGGCAACGGCAAAGCCGAGCCACGTCCCACCTGGACGCGTACGAAGTGCTCGTCGCGGTAGGTGCGGTGGTAGGCGCGGCGTAGCGTGCGCTCGTCGAGCTCGCCGTCGAAGAACGCGTAGAGCCCGACCGACAGACCGCGCACGAGGTCGACGCCATAGGTCGACATCCCCAGTCGTGGTGGTCGCCCATTTCCGTTCGAACTCACCCCGGCGGCCGCCAGCGTCTCGCTGACCTCCGCGACGTGGCGATGACCACGCGGTGCGTATGGAGCAACGACGTTGGAGCGCCAGGTGTGGGCGCCGGACTCGCGCAGGCGCGCGCCCGAACCCGTCGAGCCGGACTTGCCATCGATCGCTATCGCGTCGAACGCGATTCCCTCGACGTCGCGCAGCGGCAACGCGGCGAGCAGGATCGCCGTCGCAAAGCAGCCCGGCATGGCGAGCACACGTGCGCCCGCAATCGCGTCTCGGTTTAGCTCGGGAAGTGCGTAGACGGCCTCTGCCGCAATCTCCTCGTCGCGCTCGACATCGGGATACCACTTGCGATGTAGGTCCAGGTCGCGCACCCGGTAGGCGGGGCTGAGGTCGACGACTAGCTCGGCGCCGGCATCGAGCAGTTCCGGCACCGCCCGCCCGGCGGTCTCAGGGGGCGTCGCGAGGAAGATCACGTCGCAGCGTTTTGCTGCTACGCGCGCGTCGAACGCCTCGAACTCGCCGAGGCCGGCGTCCTTGAGGTGGGGGTTGAGCTCGGTCGCCGCGTGGCCCGCCTTCGACTGGGCGCTGACGTACTCCAGCTCGATTCCAGGATGCCCGAGCAAGAGGCGCAGCAGCTCGCCGCCGAGGATCCCGCTCGCGCCGACCACCCCCGCGCGCTTCACGGCACCGCCACCGCCAACGCGTGGTCGGCGATCCGCCCGGCGACGTCGATCCCGGTCGCCTCGACAATGCCGCGGAACAGCGGCGAGTGGTTGACCTCACCGATCGTCAGCACGCCCTCGTGGCGGAAGAGGTCGAGTCCGAAGATCCGTGCGCCGATCCGCTCGCCGACCTCCGCGGTCATCGCCTTGATCGCCGCGTCGATCTCGATCGGCTCGGCCACCGCTCCCAACTCGACGTTGGCGCGCCAGTCGCCGGTCGCGATTCGCTCCATCGCGGCGACCGCCTCGCCGTCGATCGCCAGCACCCGCACGTCGGAGGCGCCCTCGAGGTACGGCTGGGCGATCAGCGCGCGGTCGAAGTTCTGCCCGTAGTGCTCGACGTAGTCGTACATGCTGTCGGCGACTGCTCGCTCACGGACGAGCATCACCCGGCGTCCAAGGCCGCCGTAGACGGGCTTCAGCACGAGCGGGCAGCCGAGCAGCTCGAGCGCGGCCGCGAGGTCGGCGCGCGTCAGCACCAGCCGGTACGGAACCGTCGGCAGGCCGATCTGACGCAGTCGCGCCAGTGCCGTCACCTTGTTCGAGCAGGTCGCGATCGTCTCGGCCGAGTTGATCACGCTCTTGTCGGTCACGCTGGAGGCGATCGACTCGGCGATCAGCGGGCCGCGCACGAAGCTGCGGCTGCGGATCAGATAGGCGCCGGCGGCTGGAAGGTCCTCGCGCGAGCCGCAGCAGAGCTCGCCGTCGTTGAGCCACTCGGCGCTCGCGCCGCGCTCGCGCGCCGCCGCCAGGATCGCCTTCTCCTCCCAGCCGATTCGGTCGGCGACGATCGCCAGATCGAGCGGCTTGGCGCCGGCGCCCGACTCGTCGTCGGGCTGCTTCGGCACCAGTGAGAGCGGTCGAGCGCTCATGGCGCCGGGCTGGTCGCCAGCAGGTCGTCGACGCGCTCGCGGCGCATCACCTCGCGGCTCTCGCCGTCCTTGACGAAGACGACCGGTGGGCGCAGGAAGCCCATGTAGTTACTGGACATGTTCACGGTGTAGGCACCGGCCGACTGGACGGCGAGCACGTCGCCGGTGCGCAGCTCGGGCAGCATCCGGTCAGGGAACAGGACGTCGGGCTCGGAGTGGCGGCCGCAGACGGTCACGCGCATCGCCGGCTGGCCGAGCGGGTCGCGCGCCAGCTTGATCTCGTGGTGGGCGTCGTACATCAGGTGGCGCGGGTTGTCCGAGAGCCCACCGTCGACGATCACGTAGTGCAGCCGCTCGTCGCCGGGCGGCCCCGCCGGCTTGATCGGCCCGATCGTGTAGAGCATCAGCCCGCTTTCGGCGACCACCGAACGGCCCGGCTCGATGCCGAGCCGCACGTCGTCGGCGCACAGCGGCGCGACCCGCTCGGCGAACGTCCCGGCGATCGCGTCGACCCAGTCTTCGACCGGCGCCGGGTCGTCGTCGGGGTAGTAGCGGACAGCGCGACCGCCGCCGGCGACGATCCGCCGCGGGCGAAACTCCGGGTGTCGCTCCTGCGCGCGCACGAGCACCTCGCCGACGCGCTCCATCGCCTGGCGGTAGGGGCCGAAGCGCTTCTGCTGCGAGCTGAGGTGGAAGTGGATCCCATCGAGGCGCAGCGCCGGTTCGGCGAGCGCGCGGTCGATCGCCATCGCGGCGAAGCCGTGCTCGATCGACAGGCCGAACTTGGTGTCGTCGCCGACTGTCGTGTACTGGATGTTCTCGAGCCCGGTGACCGTTGGGTTGATCCGCACGAGCACAGGCTGGACCTTTCCCAATCGCTCGGCGACCCGTGCGATCGCGCCGATCTCGGTCAGATTGTCGATCACGATCACGCCGCAGTCGGCATCGATCGCGAACTCGAGGTCGGGCTCGGTCTTGAAGGTGCCGTGGTAGGTCAGTAGCTCCGGCGGGCAGCCGCAGTGCAGCGCCATGTTCATCTCGCCGACCGAGACGACCTCCAGCCCGAGCCCCTCCGACAGCGCCAGCTCCATCATCGCCGGTGCCGTGAACGCCTTGCAGGCGTAGGAGACGTCGACATGCGGCCAGCGGGCCTCGAAGCCGTCGACATACGCACGGCACATGCGGCGGATCTCCGCCTCGTCGTAGAGGTAGACCGGGGTCCCGTGCTCCTCGGCCAGATCGAGTGTCGAGCACCCTCCGACCCTCAGGACCCCATTCCCTCCAACCTCCTGAGTCCCCAACAACATCAGCGCTGAACGTACACCATCCCAACCATTGGGTAAGCGAATATCTCCAACTTGCACGGGTTAGGTCAGGTGCTAGGATCGCGGCGAGTCGCCACCGGAGGGATGTGGCGACGGATCGCTATCGGAGGGAAGCGAGATGAAGGTCTCAGACGCGACGCTGCGCGATACCGCGCACATGGCCGGAGTGCACTTCGACGAGGACGACGCGCGCGTACTCGCGGGCCTGCTCTGCGAAGTCGGCGTCGACATCGTCGAGGCCGGGATCGTGTCGAACGCCGACCGCAGCGAGATCCCCCTCGTGCAGGCGGTCGTCGACGTCGCTGGCCGCGAGCGAACTAAGACAGTGATCCTCGCGCGCTCGCGCCGGCAGGTCGAGGAGGACCTTGACGCCGCGCTGGAGACCGGCGCCGGCAACCTGATGCTGTCGATCCCGACGTCGCCGACCCACGCGATGCTCAAGCTGCAGACCGACAGCGAGCGCAGGATCATGACGCTCGCTGCGCGCACGATCGAGGTGGCGAAGTCGGCCGGTTTTTCGGTGACGTTCAGCGCCGAGGACGGCGCGCGCACCGACCCAGCCTTCCTCGAGCGCTACGTCGCCGCCGGCGCCGAGGCCGGCGCCGACCGCTTCCGGCTCGCCGAGACCGTCTCGTCGCTGGCGCCCAACGACGTCTCGGCACTGATCGGGCGGCTTGTGGCCGCCGCCGGCCCGGCCGAGGTCGAGATGCACTCACACAACATGCTCGGCCTGTCGGTCGCCAACGCGCTCGCCGCCGCCGATGCTGGCGCCGCGTGGATCTCCTGCACGATCGACGGGCTTGGCGAGCGCGGCGGCAACACGCCGCTCGCCGAGATCCTCTGCGTGTTGAGGGTGCTGCGCGGCGAGGACCGCTTCGATCTACGTCCGCTGTACGACCTGTCGCGCGAGGCCGCCGCGCGTGCCGGTCTGCGTTGCAGCGCCACAACGGGCCCGACCGCCGAGCTCAGCTATCAGTACGAGATCCCCGGGCAGGTTCGCAACCCCTCGGCATTCGAGCTGCTGCCGCCCGAGGAGATCGGCAACGAGCGTGGCGTGCGGATCGGATCGCGGCTGAAGCCGGCACTGCTCGAGGCGTTCCTGTCGGAGGAGACGCTCGATGGCGCCGATGTTGTTGCCATCACGGAGCACATCCGCGCGAGCGCGACCAGCGACAAGCACGTTTGGGACCTCGCGACGCTCGAGGACCTCGTGCGCAGCCAACAAAATGAGAGGGAGGTGTCGGTCAATGGAGGGAGTCTGCCCGGAGTGTGAGTTCGATTTCACCACGCCCGAGATGGAGGCTGGTGAGACGCTCGTCTGTCGTGAGTGTCAGTTGACGCTCCAGGTTCGCGGTCAGGAGGGCAACGTGCTCGTGCTCGAGCCCGTCGAGGCGAGCCTCTCCGATTGGGGAGAGTAGGAGCCCAGATGGACCCGACGTACGACGCCGCGACCGTCGAGGCGCGGCGTCAGCGCGAGTGGCGCGAGCGAGACGTCTACGCCACGCCACCACCGACGCCGGGACGGCCGGATGCCTATGTGAAGGCCGTCTGCCCGTTCACCTCTGGCCACATCCACGTCGGCCACGTGCGCAGTTACACGATCGCCGACGCCTACGCCCGCTGGCGGCGGATGGCCGGCGACGCGGTCCTGTTCTCGATCGGCTTCGACGCCTTCGGCCTGCCGGCTGAGCTGGCGGCGATCGCCAACCAGGAGTCGCCGGCCGACTGGGTGCAACGCTCCTATGAGTACATGCTCGAGCAGTTCGAGCGAATGGGTTTCTCGTTCGACTGGGAGCGTGTCTTCGTCAGCTCCGACGAGGAGCAGTACAAGTGGTCGCAGTGGCTCTTCCTCGCGTTCCTCGATGCGGGCCTGCTCTACCAAGAGGAGGCAAACGTCGACTGGTGCGACAGCTGCCAGACGACACTCGCCTCACTGCAGGTCGAGGATGGGCGGTGCTGGCGCTGTAACGGTCCGGCCCGCTTGGTCAAGCGCAAGCAGTGGTTCCTGCGCATCAGTGCCTACATCGAGGAGAACGAGCGCGGTACGGAGGCTCACGCAGAGCAGTGGGACAAGCCGGCGCTGACCGCGCAGCGGGCGATCCTCGGTCGCATCGACGGGGTGGAGGTCGATCTGCATATGGCCGCTGCGGCCGTGACTGATGAATCCTGCCGTCCAGGCGATGAAAATTCATCACTCGGCACGGCGGACGCGGCGGCGCCAGACGCGTTGACGTGCTTCACCGAGTACGCCGACGCGATCGGACAGGCGCGCTTTGTGGCGATTTCGCCGCGCCACCCGGAGCTCGAGTCGCTGCTCAGCGATCGTGCGGAGGTGCTGGCTGAGCTGGAGGAGGTACGTCAGGGCGGTTGGCAGCGCGGCGACCGTTCGGCGGAGAGCGTGCCGGCGATCGACTCCGGCGTTCGGCTGCGCGCCCCCAACGGCGCCGAGCTGCCACTCGTGATCTCGCCGTCGGTCGACGGCCGCTACGGCCCTACGGCGGTGCTGGGGATCCCGGCAGCCGACGAGAGCGACGGCGTGATCGCCCGCCGGCTCGACCTGCCGCGTCCGGAGCCGACGGCCGCGACGTCGACCAACGGAACGCCGCCGCGTCCCGCGGTCCGTTACCGCGCCGGCGACTTCGCGATCTCGCGTCAGCGCTCCTGGGGCGCCCCGATCCCGATGGTGCACTGCGACGCCTGCGGTGTCGTCCCGGTCGCCAAGGAGGACCTGCCGGTCAGCCTGCCGCGCGACCTCAAGCCGACCGGCGAGGGTAACCCGCTCGCTGCACGCGAGGACTTCATGGCCACGACCTGTCCGACCTGCGGCGGCGCGGCCCGGCGAGAGACGGACACGCTCGATTGCCATTTCGACGATCTCTGGATGTGGCTGCCGACTTGCGTCCCGAAGGCCGATCGCGGGCAGCAGATGTTCGACCACCCGGAGTGCGAGCGCTGGCTGCCGGGAGCGATGCTGATCCACGGCGCCGATGGCGGTGGTTACTTCTTCGACCAGCGCGTGACCGCGAAGGCGTTGCGCGATATCGGTCCGCTGGCGCACCTGACCGACGGCGAGCAGTTCGACGGAGCGGTTATGCACGAGATGGTCACCCAGGACGGCCGCAAGATGAGCAAGCACCTCGGCAACGTCGTCGACCCCGACGACTTGATGGGTCGCGTCGGCGCCGATACGACGCGCCTCGCGGTGCTGCATGGCGCGCGCCCGTCCCGTGCTTTGAACTGGACGGAGAACGCGGTCCAGTACTGCGGCAAGTTCCTCTTCGACCTATGGGCGTACGCAGTCGAGCGGTTGCCAGGCCCGACGCCGGACGAGGTTGCGGCGGGCGGGCCCGATCCCGACGGTGCCGCGCAACGCCGCGAGCGGCTCGATGGCTGGGTGGCGACCGCCGCCGAGAAGGTCACCGAGGACCTCGAGCGAGTCGAGATGCAGCGCGCCGTCAAGAACGCGATGCGTCTCTTCGAGCGGATCGAGGAGTTCGACGCCAAGTCCCGTCGCGCCAACCGTGGTGAGCTCGCCAGCGCCGACGCCCGTGCGATCGCCGATGCGCTGGCCGTCCTTGCCCAGCTGCTGACGCCCTTCGCACCCCACGTCGGCGAGGAGCTCTGGCTCGCATCCGGTGCGGACCGCCCGGCGCCTTGGCCGAGCGGCGGGAAGGCGAAGCTTCGGAAGCCGGTGGCGAGCTAAGGCTCAGCCACCGGCCCGTGCGTCGGACCCTCCATCCGCGTCCCTCCTACGCGAACACCGCCGGCCGGGGCGGGCACTTGGCCGGTAAAGGGTCTTTACACCATCCCTGCCCTCCAGTCAGGGAGCCGAAGTTTGAGAAAGCGAGCGTCTCCAAATGAGGACACGACCTTACCCCGGCGCGAGTCGCGATGTCAAGGGCGATATCGGGATCGACACAACCTCGGCTGAGGTGGTTAGCATATGCGCGATGGCAGCCAAGGCTAGGGAGCGATGAACAAGAGAACAGAGATCAGAACCGACCTCGGCAAGGCGATCCGTGAGCTGCGTGAGGCGCGTGGACTGACTCTTGATGCGTTGGCCGCCCAAGCCGGCATGCATACGACTTATCTATCGCGGATCGAGCGGTCGCACAGCAGCCCGACGTGGGAGAAGATCACGGCCCTCGCCGAAGCGCTCGATCTGCCTGTCTCGGCAATCGCTACCGCCGCCGAGGCTCAAGCCAAGAAGCGCAGCAAGAGCTCCTGACCAACTCCGCCGGCTTCTGGAGGCCGGCGGTGGCGGGAGCGGGATCTGTAACCCGGGCGGCCCCGCGGTTTACAAACGTGTGTTCGGTGGTACAGTTCTACTGTCCTTAGAACTAATAAGCTTTCAAACGCATACCCGGAGCCCCCCGGAAGGAGCCACACACAGATGGCAGAGCAGACCCCCACGCAGCGCAAGGCGACCGCCAAGAAGGCCGCCGCGACCCGCAAGCGCAACACCGCGGCACGGAGCGCGAAGACCACCAAAAGCTCGGCGAAGGCGACCCGCACGTCGGCCGCCAAGGCCACGACGCAGGCCGTAGACGCCGGCGGTTTGACGCTCGACGTCGTTGCTCTGCAGGCTGAGCGCGCAGTCCTGATCCCCGTCGGTGCGGCGCTGGTCGCCCGCGACGCGGTCGTCGACATCACCAAGCCCTTCACCAGCCGCGTGACGGCCGAGAAGGAGCTGAAGAAGTTCGAGCGTCGCGGCAACACCGCCCGCAACAACGTCCGCCGCGAGGTCAAGCGCACCCGCACGCGCGTCGAGCGCGAGCTGCGCCAGCGTCGCAGCGACGTCAGCACGCGCGTCGAGGGCGTCCGCGGTGACTTCCAGAAGCAGGTTGGCGAGGTCCAGTCGAACGCGACCGGTCTGGCCAAGAAGGTCCAGGAGCAGGTCGCCGCACTCGCGTAGCGCGCAGCACGAAGCATTTCCTCCTCCCCAGCGAAGGGCGTCCCAGAGTGGGGCGCCCTTCGTCTTTCTGGGGCTCGGCCAGGGAAACGACTCTGCGACAATCCCAAGCGATGCCAACCGAGGAGCAGATCAACGAGGCGCTCAGCAAGGTCATCGACCCCGAGCTGCGCAAGAACATCGTCGAGCTGGGCATGGTCCGATCGATCAATCAGCACGACGACGGCCACGTTGAGGTCGTTGTTTCGCTGACGACCGCCGGCTGTCCGATCCGCTCGCACTTCGAGGACGCCGTCGCCGAGCACGTCGGGGGCCTCGACGGCGTGACGCGCGTCAGCGTCGGTTTCGACGTCCTGACCCCGGACGAGAAGCAGAGCCTCCAGACCCGGCTCGGCCGCGGCGCGCTGCCCCAGGGCGCGCTCGCCCAGGTCAAGAACGTGATCTGCGTCGGCTCCGGCAAGGGCGGCGTTGGCAAGTCGACCATGACCGCCAACCTCGCCGCCGCGCTGCAGGCCGAGGGCAAGACCGCCGCCGCGCTCGACGCCGACGTCTGGGGCTACTCGATCCCACGCATGCTTGGCGTCCACGGCCGGCCCGACATCGACGGCCAGCGCAAGATCCTGCCGCTCGAGTCGCCCGACGGGATCAAGGTCATCTCGATCGAGTACTTCCTCGACCGTGCCGACCAGGCGATCGTCTGGCGCGGCCCGATGCTTCATAAGGCGATTCGCCAGTTCCTCGAGGACGTCGCCTGGGGCGAGCTCGACTACCTGCTGATCGACCTGCCGCCCGGCACCGGCGACGTCACGATGACGCTCTCGTCGCTGCTGCCACAGGCGCGCTTCCTGATCGTCACGACGCCGCAGCCGGCCGCCCAGAAGGTCGCCAAGCGCGCCGCTGAGGCAGCCGCGAACTACGACCTCGAGGTCGTCGGGATCGTCGAGAACATGTCCGGCTTCACGGCACCCAACGGCGAGCGCTTCACGATCTTCGGCGAGGGCGGCGGCCGCGAGCTCGCCGACGAGCTCGACGTTCCGCTGCTCGGCAACGTCCCGCTCCAGGAGGAGCTGCGGCTCGGCGCCGACGAGGGCCGTCCGCTGGTCGTCGAGGACCCCGACAGCCCGGCCGCCCAGGCGATCCGTCACGTTGCACGCGGGCTGATCGCCGCGACGCCGCAGATCGATCCGGTCTTCCAGGACGCCTCCGGGCCGGCACTCGAGGGTGTTCCTGAGGTCACCGGCACCGCGCTGCCGATGGCGCCATAGCGCCGGCGCGGCAAAACCCCCGAAACCCTATGTAGTATCAGGAGCACAATGGCCTACGTAATCGCAGAGCCCTGCATCGGCACCAAGGACAACTCGTGCGTCGAGGTCTGTCCGGTCGACTGCATCCACCCGACTCCGGATGAGCCCGGCTACGACGCCGCGGAGATGCTCTACATCGATCCCGACGAGTGCATCGACTGCGATGCCTGCGTCGAGGCCTGCCCGGTCGACGCCTGCTTCGCCGAGGACCAGCTCCCCGAGGAGTGGGCGAAGTTCACCGAGATCAACGCGAATTACTTCAAGGCCGCGTAGCTAGTCGTTCTCCACGTCTAGGGTTCTAGGCGTGATCCTGCTCACCGGAGCGACCGGCACCGTCGGCTCGGCGCTGTTGCGGCGGCTGACCGTTGCCGGGACGCCAGTTCGCTGCCTGGTGCGCGACCCGAAGCGGTTGGGGCCGGAGCGGGTGCGGGTACAGATCGCGCTGGGCGACCTGGCGAATCCGGCTTCGTTTCGGAATGCGTTGCGCGGCGTGAACACGGTGATTCATTTGGCGGCGTCGATTCGCGATCAACCGCGGGGGTCGATCGAGGAGCTGAACGCGATGGCGACGCTGCGGCTGGTGCGCGGCGCCGAAAAGGCGGGCGCCAAGCGGTTCGTCTTCGCCTCGGCGATGAACGCGAGCCTTCAGTCGCCGACGCGCTTCTTCCGCGCCAAGGCGCTCGCCCGCCGCGCCGTCGAAGCGTCCGATCTCGAGACGACCATCTTCTCGCCATCGATCGTCTACACCCCGGGCGACCCCTGGCTGACGATCCTCGACCGCTTCTCCCACCTGCCGGTGATGCCGATCGCCGGCGACGGCGAGACCCGCTTCCAGCCAATTTGGGCCGATGACGTCGCCGACTGCATCCTGGCTGCGCTCGACCGTCCCCCCGGCCCATCCGAGAACGGCCACCGCGCCTTCGACCTCGCCGGCCCCGAGGTCCTCTCCTACGACGAGATTGTCGAGCTGGCGCTGCGTCCGACCGGTCGCCGCCGTCCGCTGCTCCACGTGCCGATGCCCGCCGTTCGCGCCAGCCTGCGCGGCCTCGAGCGCATCGTCGGCCCCCCGGTCTTCGCGACTGCCGAGGAGGCCGAGCTGATGGACGAGCCAATGACATCCCCCCGCGGCACCGCCGACGCCGAGTCGCTCGGCGTCAACCCACTCCGCATGAGCGCCGTCCTCGGCGCCGCGCCCGCCGCCGCCGCATAGTCGTCTTCAGGCCCGCCAGGTTGGAGTCCAGCAAGTCGTCGATGTCCGCTGGCTCATAGACGGGGATCGAGCAGTTCGTCGACGTCCGAGCGAAGCGCCACAGGCTCCATGACCGGGAGACGGAGCCAGCGCACGAGCAGGGCATCCGCCTGGATCGGCGTCCTTGCCGAGGGAGCGCGGCTCATTAGTCCTCCTGGCGCCCTGCCCGCTCGCGCGCTCGGTCTTCGCGGTGAAAGAGCCAGAACAGGCATGTATAGCCGCCGATGAGCGCGACGATCCCTACCGCCTGAAGCTCGGCGTCAGGAGCGTCGAGGCCGACGAGCATCAAACCGCCGACCAGGATTGCGACGACGACGACGAGCGAGATGTGCGCATCCTTTGCGCCCCGCTCCCATTCGACCTTGTCAAACATGCATATATCCTATCGCAAGATGGTGGTTGCATCCAAGAGGAAGAACATGACGGCAACCACGCCGCCGAGGTACCCAGCCCGTGCGAGCCGCCGTTGAGTTGGCTGACCGCCGGCAACCACTCCGGCCACGCCTACCGCGAAGCTGCCTAGGACGAGTCCGGCGCCTACGGTCGTTGCCAGTGTCTCGAGCAGTGACGAAAAGGGGCCGATCCCGGCGATCAGGATCGGCTGCTCGGGGATGGCGGTTGCGATGGCCGGCACGTCGCCGACCCTAGGTGCAGACGATGCACTGAATAGGACCTTCGTGTGACGGGACTGCTACGCCGATGTACGGGTGCAGTGCTTGGCAGAGTTGTATCCGCGGTCGCCGCTCAGCGGCTTGGCGCCACAACCGTGAAGCGTGTCGTCTTGGCGACATATGGTCGCGGGCCGGGTACGACGGAGGCTGACACGGTCATCCGGTAGCTGCCCGGAGCGAGCGCCTTGCGGCCGATCCGGCCGCTGAAGGGGATCCGCTGCGCCCCGGCCGCGAGCCCCTTGCGCTCGAGCGCGCGCCCGGCCTTGACCCAGCGCGTGCAGCTCTTGCGTCCGCGCAGCTTGCGCGTCGGCTTGACGCAACGCCCGCCAGCGCGGCGGCCCTTCGCCTTCCGCTCGATCGTGATCCGTGCCTCGCCGGCGCGGCTGAGCGTGAAGCGGATCGAGGTGCCCGCCGGGACCCGCTTCCTTGCCTTGGCCTTGCCGCGCTTGCGGGCGCTGACCGCCGTCGGCTTGCGCCCCACGCGGAAGCGCTTCGGGACGAGCTTCAGCCCGCTGATGCGGATGATCGAGGAGATCGGCTGAGTCGGCGCCGGCGGCTCGAGCCCACTGACCCGTATGACCTTCTTGCCTCCCACACCGCCTAGCTCTTGGAGGGTCACCCAGAGGGTGTTGCCGGGGCCGGCTGCGATGTAGCGGGGGTTCGCGTCGGGGCCGAAGTTGCCGAACTCGCTGTAGACGCCGTCGGTCGTGAGCCGTCCGAGGTTGTCGCCGAAGGCCTGGGCGAACCAGTAGGCGCCGTCGGCGCCGACTGCCAGTCCATATGGGTCGGTGCCCGGCTTGGCGGGCGTCGGCAGCGGTGAACCGCCGGGAACGATCCGCCCGGCGGTCGCGCCCGCCGGGTTGGTGTAGCCGATCTGGCCCCCCAGCCCGACGCCGATGCCACGCGGGTTGCCGCCCGTCGGATAGCGGGTCGGCACGCCGTCGGTCGTTGCGCTGACGATCTCGCCGCCGTTGGCATCGGCGATCCACAGCGCATCGGCGCTCGCCGCGATGTCGACGCCTGCGGTGAGGATCGGGAATGCCTGCGCCACCCCGGCGGGGGTGACCTTGATCAGCTTGTCGGCAGCGACGGTCCAGAGGTTGCCGTCGGGCCCGGTGACGATCTGCTGGCCGCCGGCGATGTCGGCCGGGAAGGTCTCCACGGTCCCCACCGGATCGGCCGGGTCGAAGCGCCCGACCTTAGTCGACAGCGTCACCCAGACCTTGCCGTCGGGGCCGGCGCCAATGCCCGTCGCGCCGGCGATGTCGTCGACGTTGAACTCGGTAACCACGCCCGCGGGGGTGATCCGCGCGACCTCGTTGCCGCCCCCCAGCGTGATCCACATGTTGCCGTCAGGTCCCTGGGCGATCCGCTGCGCGTCGCCGCTCAGGTCGAACGTGCCGTCGACGACCGGCGCCGCATGCGCGCGGCCACTCGCCAGCAGCACCAGACAGATCGCGACGACGAGCGTCAGCCCGGCGTAGGCCACCCGATAGGCGACGGTGGACAGTGACGGCTGGAGACGCTCGAGCATGGCTTTCATGCTCTCAGAACGACCGAGGGCCCGGCAAATTACGCCGGGCCCTCGGGAACTTCAAGACAGCGCGGAAGCGCTGGTTACATCATGCCGCCCATGTCGGGCATGCCACCTGGCATTCCACCACCGCCGCCCTCCTCGGGCATCTCGGCGATGATCGCCTCGGTGGTGAGGATGTTCTTGCCGATCGAAGCTGCGTTCTGCAGCGCCGAGCGGGTCACCATCGCGGGATCGATCACGCCAGCGGCGACGAGGTCCACGATCTCGCCGGTGTCGGCATTGAGGCCATGGTTCTTCTTCGCCTTGCGGACGTCGTTGACGACGACCGAGCCCTCGAGGCCAGCGTTGTGCGCCAGCTGGCGGACAGGCTCCTCGAGCGCACGCAGGATGATCTGCGCGCCGGTCTTCTCGTCGCCCTCGAGGCCGTCGACCTCGATCGCCTTCGCCGCCGTCAGCAGCGCGACGCCACCGCCCGGAACGATGCCCTCCTCGAGGGCGGCCCGGGTGGCCTGCAGCGCGTCCTCGACGCGGTGCTTCTTCTCCTTGAGCTCGGTCTCGGTGGCAGCGCCGACCTTGACCACCGCGACGCCGCCGGCGAGCTTCGCCAGCCGCTCCTGCAGCTTCTCGCGGTCGAAGTCGGAATCGGTGTTCTCGATCTCCGACTTGATCTGGTTGATGCGGCCCTTGATGGCCTCGGTGTCGCCACCGCCGTCGACGACCGTAGTCGTGTCCTTGGTGACCACGACGCGACGGGCGCGACCGAGCTGCGAGAGCTGAGTGTTCTCGAGCTTGAGACCCATCTCCTCGGTGATGACCTCGCCACCGGTGAGGATCGCGATGTCCTCGAGCATCCGCTTGCGGCGGTCGCCGAAGCCGGGGGCCTTGACCGCGACGCCGGTGAAGGTGCCGCGCAGCTTGTTCACGACGAGCGTCGCGAGAGCCTCGCCCTCGAGATCCTCGGCGATGATCAGGATCGCCTTGCCCGACTGGATGACCTGCTCCAGCACCGGCAGCACGTCGCGGACGGAGCCGATCTTCGAGTTGGCGATGAGGATGTACGGATCCTCGAGCACCGCCTCCATGCGCTCCTGGTCGGTGACCATGTAGGGCGAGATGTAGCCCTTGTCGAACTGCATGCCCTCGGTGAA
>Ga0190265_10000262_pt1 | contig 44301 bp, 29 predicted proteins | sample Popmic124T_FD_133135 | JGI IMG/M metagenome (GOLD analysis project Ga0190265, IMG submission 133135) | Populus adjacent soil microbial communities from riparian zone of Indian Creek, Utah, USA - 124 T | ecosystem: Environmental > Terrestrial > Soil > Riparian zone | place: USA: Utah | collected... | reverse complement strand
TTCCATACGGGTCATCTCTTCCCAGGGCATCGAGCTCTTCCTCCAGAACTCGATGTTGCCCCATCAAGAGACTGTCACCCATGTGGCCGGTCTAAGTGTTACCCATGTCCCCGGTCTGTACCCGTCCGGAGCCCCCTCCTCGGTCCTCCCCCGCTTCGCGGGAGAGGACGCCACCGCCCGGCGGGAGCTCCGAATGCGATTTCCCGGCGGAGACTTCCCCCTCCCCTACAACCCACTTTCGGAGTAGTCCTGTAAACTTACACGACTGAGGGGGGCCAATCTGCAATTCCGGATCGAGAGCCTTCAAGTCACGGACGAGGCCATCACGGCAGAGTTCGTCGATGGCCGGACCTAAATGGAGGAAACCGATGGCCGCTGATCCCCTGCCCTCTCCGACCCCATCCCCCGCGCCCCGGCGGCGCGGATGCGGCAAGCCCGTTCTCGTCCTCCTCCTGCTCGCCCTCGTGGCAGCCGGGATCTTCGCGCTCTGGGCCTGGATCACGCTGAGCTACGACTACGCCGACGGCGAACGGGCGGGATTCGTCCAGAAGTTCTCCCGGAAGGGATGGGTCTGCAAGACCTGGGAGGGAGAGCTGGCCATGGTCAACCTTCCCGGAGCCATGCCGGAGATCTTCCGCTTCAGCGTGCGCGACGACGCCGTGGCCCAACAAATCAATCAGACCATGGGCCAGCGCGTGAGCCTCCACTACGAGCAGCACATCGGGGTGCCCACCGCCTGCTTCGGGGAGACCGACTACTACGTGACCGCTGTGCGAGGGGTGGAAGGCGAGATCATCCCGCAGCCGTAGAGACGCCCCAGTCCTCTACCACCACGTTTCCGGGTGTACAGGATCGGGGCGTCTCATGGCCCCAGGCACCGCCAATGCCAGGCATCGTCGAAATCGTTGCCGACCGGTTCCGTACCTGTGGCAATGGGGTGGGCCAACCTGCCGTGGAGAGAGACGCCCCGACCCTGTACACCCGGTAGCGTCGTGGTGGAGGACTGGGGCGTCTCTACCCCCGATCTCTGTGGTCCGTGGGGCAATCCCCCACGGTAAAATCCCTGAAAATCCCACGAACACCCTGAAAATCCCACGAAGAGGCTTTTCCCGGCATTTCAGGGTGTTCACGCGGTTTTTCAGGCTCTCCACTCGATTTTCAGCCTTTCCGCGGTGTTTTCAGGGTGTTCACGCCGCGGAAAGGCTGTTCGCGCCGTTTTCAGGCTCTCCGTGGGATTTTCAGGGTGTTCGCGGGACTTTTCAGGTTCTCCCGCGGCTAGAAGCCATCCTCCGCGAGGGAATGGAGTGCCGCGAACGGTTCCTTCCGATCGGGCGCGAAGAAGAGCGCCCGCAGCGGATCGGCGGCTGCGGCGCGGACGAAGGCGGCGGTTCGCTCCTGCCTCGACTCGCTGTCGATGTTCTTGATGATCCGGTATTTGACCGTGGGGATCGAGAGATCCACGAGGAGCGTCGAGCCGCCGCGGAAGGTGTGGCGCGGCGTGCCGTCCTCCTTGGCTTCCTTGATCTGCGTCGACTGCGTCAGAGAGACGACGACCTGCGGGATGTACCGGCCGCCGGGGCTCATTCGCATGGCCGGACGCAGCTCGTGAACCTCGAAGCTTTGCGCCGGGTCGAGCCCCAGCTCGGCGGCGAACTCCGGCACGGCCTTGAAGGCGACCTTGAGCTGCTCATGGAGCCTGCGCCGCTGATCCCGCGTCGCAAGGAACAACATCTCGCGGTCTTCCAAGTAGATAGCTGCATCGGCATACCGCTTCAGCGCCTCGATGATGACTTCGTATTGCTCCCAGATCGAAGTCCGCATCTTCTTGGTGAGCCTGGACAGGTCGAACCCCTGCCAGCGCAGCGTATCCACCGACAGCGTGCGGGGCGTGTCCTTGGTCGGGACGTCGAGGTTCAGGGGATAGATACCGCGGCGGCGGAAGGCTTCGACGAAGGCGACGCGGTAGTTGTGACGGTCGTCGCTGACGAGGTCGAAGTCGGCCGTGATCAGGGCGCGCAGGTACTCGAAGAAGGTCACGTCCACGGGGGGCAGATAGTCGAGCGCGCGGATGCACATGGTGAGGACATGGTTGGCCGACTTCGCCGCCTCATCGGCGAGGCGCCGCACAAGGTCGGGATGGATCGATCCGGCCTGCAGCACGCCGGTCCCGCCGGTGTAGATGCGGAGCAGGTCGGCGATGCGGCTCTTGTAAATGGCGATGAAGGCGTCGAAGACCGCGGCGACGAGGAGGGCTCCGCGCGAGTGCGGCGTGAACCGCTTCTGCAGCTCCGCGGGGTTGGGCACGAGCCTCTTCCAGACGCCGTCCTCCATCTTTCCGATCGCGTTGCGCAGGGCGCCGCGGCCGCCGCTCGCGCGGCCGAACTGGACGGCGAGCATGCCGAGCAGGGATTCCGCTTCGATGTCGCCGCGCGTCTTCCCGATCTCGCTTTCCAGGACCTCCGGGATGGTGAAATGTTGCAGGAGGGCGACGATGTCCGCGAAGCCTTCGTGAAATGCGAGCACGTCGAGGTTGGTCGGCTCGTTGAAGCGGCGTTGCATGCCGTCGAGGATCGCGTGCGTGGTCTCGTGGGCGATGATGTCGTGCGAGAGGCAGGAGTAGACGCGGCTGCCGGGCATGTGGTCGCCGGGATCGTCCGCCAAGGCCTCGAAGTAGCCGAACTGGAGAGCGACGTCCTGCGGGCTGTAGAAGGCGTTCGCCTGCCGGAGCGCGTGCGGGCGGACGGCAAGCTGCCTGACGAAGCCGCTGTCGTCGTTGGCGTTCTGCGGATTCGGCCTGGGCCGCCAGAGGATCGGACGGCCGAGCGCCTTTTCGAAGTGCTCGATGGTCTTCATGGCGACCGCATAGACCATCTGCTGGTGGAACTGCGGATTGCCCTCCGAAGGAGCCCAGCCATCCTGTGCGAGCAGCCGCGGATCGTCGAGGTCCACGGGATCGTAACGTTTGTTCGCAGCATCCACATCTTCGATGGCGAGGTATTCGCCGACCGGCCCCTTCTTCAGCTTCTCCCAGCGGATCTTGAGCGACACCTCATTGATGCCGGCGGTGTCGAGCCGCGCCGAGAAGCTCGGGTCCACGGCGTAGACCCGGACGCGGCGGTACGGCGGGTCTTGGACCGCGGGCTGCACATCGCAGACCGGAAGGACCTCCGGGACGACCGTCTTGGACTTCGGTGTGCGCGGCGCGGACTTGCCGGCGGCGACCGGATAGCGGGCCGCAACGTGCTTGCGTAACGCGAGCGAGGCTCCGTCATCCTCGATGACCGCCTCCATGAAGCTGCGCAGCTTCTCCCCTTCGAGCTTGGCCGCGGAGTCCGGGTCCGGCATGATGGACTGCAGCTCTTCGTTGACCAGCCAGCGCTGGGCGAGCTCGAGGTTGAACATCTGCTCGCGCGGCGGCACCTCGGCGATGCCGAGGCCGGTGATGAGGCGGAGGAAGGCGAACGAGTTCTTCGACTCCTCGCTCTTCGGCAGCCCGAGGACGGGCTTGACGCCGAGCGCCGAGTGCGCCTGGAGCACGCCGTTGCCGAAGTGCTTCTTGTCCGACTTCTGCTTCGCCGTGCTGAAGAGGGCGTTGCGCACGGCCTCGACACGCCGCCAGTTGCGCGGCAGCACGCTCTTGTACTTCTCGAACCAGAGGGCGGCGGCGGCGGCCACCTGCGGCGTGGCGGACGACGTACCCTCGCCGTTCAGGCGGACGATGGCATCGCAGCCGAAACGCGCCCAGGGGATGTTCGGCGTGTAGGCGGCGATGGCTGCCTTCATGGCCGCGTCGGGGCCGAAGCTGCCTTCGAGCGCCCTTCCTGCAAGGTTGGCGTAAGGCTTGCCGTTTGCCATCACGCCGCACACGGCGATGACCCGGCTGTAGCGCGCCGGGTAGACGAGCACGCGCGGCGGAATGGGACCGGTGTGGTTGCCCGCCGCGGCGCAGAAGCAGATGCCCGCTTCGTAAAGCTTGTCCACGGCTTCCGCCCAGGCCCGCGAAGGCAGGCCGCCCATGCTCATGGTGATTACGTCGCAGCGTTGCTCGACCGCATACTCCAGGGCGCGGGCCAGCGCGCTCGTGCGCAGGAGGACGACGCTGCTGGCGACCCGCAACGGCACGATGTCCGCCTGGGGCGCGCCGCCGAGGAAGGCATCGCCGAAGGCCGGGACCTTGTTGCCCGCGAGGATGCTGATGGTGCCGGTGCCATGGCCCGAGTTGTCGAGGAGGAAGCCGCGGGTGTTGGGATCTTCGGCGCTGTCCGGATCGTCGTCCTTGCCGACGAAGTTCCTTTGGAGGTCGTTCCGAAGGTGCTCGGGCCTGGTGACGTGAGCGCCAAAGTAGCCGGTATCGATGTGTGCGATGCGCGTGCGAGGGTCGGTGAACTCGACCGCGTCGCGCGCCTTGCCGAGCTGCGTGAAATCGTCGCCGAGGTGCCAGCCGAACACGTTGGGACCGAGCGCCTTGCCGCGAGTGTTGTCCTGCGGGTTGGCCTCGCAGTTGTCGCCGACGGCGAAGCCCGCGCCGGCCTGCACCTCGTTGGTGTCCCGGTAGACGTCATGAACGGCGTCGGGCTCGGCGAAGACGACGTCCGACTCGGAAATGCCGAGCTGCCCGGCGATGCGCGCGTGGGCGAGGTCCCAGGGCGTCGCCGCTCCCTCCGGCAGCTCGGCGACGAACCACTGGGGAGTGGAATCGATACCGAAGCCGCCCGCGGCCGCCTGGGCCGTGTCATACAAAGGCCGCAGGTTCGAGCGCGACTCCGCCGCCCTCAGTGCATTGGAAGGCCGGAGCTTGACGAGCACGCGATTCGTTTCGGCGGTGTTGTTCGGCACGATTCCCCCGTTCTGGCCCCGTCATCAAAGCCTTTGTCATCGTATCACTCGCGGCTCGAGCCGGTCCTTCCTGAGCGCCACTGCCGTCCAGATGGCACTCGTAAGATCCACAAGGCTGAGCAGAACGAGGACCGGCCCGGCAAGGCCGAGCAGGACGAAAGTACCGAAGAACAAGATGACCGACGCGCGAACGGGCACTGTCCAGCGGATGAAATCGCGCAGCTCCGCGCGAGCGGCCAGGAGATCGTAGACCGCCAGGAACAGGAGGAACATCCCCGCGATCCGGATCCACGGCTCCTCGGTCGGAGGGAAGCCGAAGAACGTCAACATGACGTTCGGAGCCACGAGCAGCAAGATGCTCATGCCCAGAATGTAAACACCGAATACGAACAGGGAAAGCGCTGCTCTGCTCATTGATCCCTCCAAGGGCGGCACTACCCAGCGCGGCCTCAAGGCTATGGATCAGATTGTAGCGCACTACTTCTGCTTGATCGCCGCTTTGCACGAGGCCTTGAGGGCTTCCTTCTCGGCGCTCCCGATGTCCAGCGCGTCGATCGGCGCTTCGCATGCCTTCTCGGTACCCTTTTCGAGGCCCTTGCGAATCAGGCTCTCGGCTTGCTTACGCCGCTTGTCCGAAAGGCCTGTCTTCCTGAGGATCGGAGTCACGACCGTGTCCATCACCCCGTCGATGACCACGTCGCTCAGGCTCTTCCTCTCCGGCGGCTTGGTTTTCTTGAGCTGCCGCTCAAGCTCCCTCATCTTGTCGTCGAGCGTGGGAGGTTCCGGGATCGGTATATCTCCCGGTTGGATACCGAGATTCGGCTTTTTCGGGGGCGGCTCCTCCGCGAGCATCGGCGGCTTGAGCTTGATGTCGAGGCCGAGCGAGAGCGGGATTTTGTTCACCCGGAAATAGACGGTCACGCGCCGGTTGCGCGGCTCGGCAACGCCCTCCTTCGTCGGAACCACGGGAGCGCTCTCACCCTTGCTCTCCGTGCTGATCATTTCGGCGGGCACGCCTTCTTTCTGCAGGAAGGCGCTGACCGCGTCCGCCCTCTCCTGTCCCAGCGTGAGATTGCGCGCTTCGGTGTCCACCAGGTCGGTGTGGCCGGTGATGTGCACGGTCGCGCCGGGATGCTTCTGGATGAAGAACAGGATGTTCTCGGCGGAGGAGCGGAGGGAATCCTCGCCGGCCGTGGGGATCTTGGCGCTGCCCAGGGCGAACTTGTCGACCACGGCCGATCCGAGAGCGCTCGCCATGGAAGGGGACATGTTCTCGCGCAGATCGAGATCCGGGAACGAGCCCGGCGAGGAAGCCGGCTGGCGTTGAATCGTCTGGCCGGCGGGTGCGCCGCCGCCCGTCTGCTGGACCACATGGGTCAGCTCGTGGGCCAGCAGCCGCTGCCCCGCCGCCGTCCCGGTCTCGTAGCGGCCGGCCCCGAACACGATGTCCGAGCCGGAGGTATAGGCGGACGCATCGATCTGCCACGCGGACTCGGAGGCCTTGGCATCCGAGTGCACCCGCACCCTGCCGAAATCGTGACCGAAGCGCTCCTCCATGAGCCCGCGCATGCCCGGGTCCAGCGGCTGGCCGGGTGAGGAGACGACATCCTGCACGGCCGGCGGCGCGATGGCTCCGTCAAGCTCCTGTCCCTGGACAGGATCAACCTGTCTCTGGACCGCTCCGGACCCGCGCACCACCTGATCGGCGACGCGGTCCGCCTCCCGCTCGAACCGGTCTCCCGGTGGATTGACTCTCAGCTTCGGCTGGACGGGGGCGGGTTTCTCAGGGAAGGGCTTCAGAGGCAGGACAGTTCGCATGCCGTTCTATACGCAGAAGCACGGTTTCGCCCGCCACCGCCGCTCTCACCGGTTGAGCGGCCATTCGTTGATCCAGTGGAAGCCCCGGCTGATGAGGGGAAACCGGGAGTCATCCATCCGGCGCAACCGGGCGCGGATCTTCTTGCCGTCGATCTCCCCGTCAAGAGCGAGGACATCCGGCTGGACCAGCTCGTAGGAGATGGCCATCTTCTTCCCCGCGTCTTCGCCGTACGGTTCCAGAAGGAACGTGTGCGGCCCGGGGTCCACCTTGAGCCCGTAGTAGCGGACATCGGTCTCGTGCATGTACTGGACTCCAATCGTCCCAGGCCATTCGAAGACAATCCGCCGCCACAGGGTCTTATCAGTGATCAGCAGCGGCCGGGCTGCCCCGTCGACCGCGAGCTCCTCCATCTCCCAGATCCCGTAGAGCTTCGGCTTGGGCGCCGAGTCTCCATACTGGACCAGGGCATCGTAGGCCTGGTACAGCGCCGTGCCGGTCAGGAGCAGGACGAACGCCGTCTGGAAGACCAGCGCGGCACGGCGGGCCCTCCGGCCCGCCAAGAGCGGACGGAGCCCGGCCGTCGGCGCCGGGCGGTTGAGCATGAGCAGATTCGCGATCCGCTTCAGGTCGGGAAGAACCAGGAAGACGGCCATGAGGAGAAGATGGGAGGAGAAGAGCTTCACCGGCACGTCATAGCTGAAGTTGAGCATCACGACGTTGGCCATGACGCCGGTGCACACGAGAGCGCCGAACAGGGCGGTGCGGCGGGCCACGAGCAGAAAGCCGGCGAGCAGCTCGGCCGCGCCGCTGAACATGGTGTAGGGGACGGACGCCCCGATGAACGTCCACACGAGCCCCATGGGCGAGCCGTCGCCGATCGGCTGCAGGAGCTTGGAGGGCCAGGGCTCGATCATCTGGACCGGGATGAGCTTGGACATCCCGTAGCCGATCATTGCCGAGACGAGCACGAACCGGACGTACAGCCGCAGCCAATCGTCGAGACGCGCGTAGCTCTTCCGCTTCCGGTCCAGGAGCGTCCAGACGGCCGTGGCCGCCAGCGCGATCACTACGTAGCAGAGGAGCTGCACATAGTTGTAGGTCGTGTCCCCGCTGCCCCCGGGACGGTGCAGCACCTCGACCCCGAGCACGTGCTTCCCGACCCAGGGCACGAGCACATTCCAGAGATCGGTGTATGGCTGGAGGACGAGTTGGCTCCAGGTGGGAACGACGTCCAGGGGGAATGGAAAGTTGTAGAGGAGGAGATAGGAAAACAGGAACCGGAAGACAATCCGTTTCGCGAGTCCCCATTCGGGAGCGACCCCTTCCGCTTCCCTCTCCTCCACCCGCGGGGCATCGCTGTCGGTGGTTGCGGCGACGGGTTCCCAATCGGGAGGGCTCTGCCTGAGCTGCTCCATCTTCGTCTCCCTGGTTGCTGCCTTCAGTGTACGGGATCGACCGAGAAACGAAAAGGCCTCCGGGCGAGCCGGAGGCCCTTCTCTACTTTTCAATATTCTTGCTTAGAAGTTCAGCCATCTCGCGGAGGAGGTCTTGTCACCGAAGCTCCAGTTGTTCAGGTTGACCTCGCGGATGGTGCCGTTGCCGATCAGGTCCTTGTAGCTCCCCTTGTAATTCGAATCGGCGTAGATCCGCACCCGGTAGCCCGGCGGGATGCACCACCGCACCGCAGAAGCCTTGTCGTTGAAGTTGTCGATATTGTGAAAGGTCGCCCAGTTCTTCCACCCCTGGTCCGGGTAGTCGAAGATGAAGCCGCGGTCCGTGAAGTTGGAGTCGTCGTAGAAGTCGACCCACGCGTGATCGATGTTCCATCCGCAGGCCCCGTCCGGCCAGACGCTGCGGAACTCCACGAGTCCGGCCGCGCCGTCGGGTGCGGAGTTGTCGTGCTCCGTTGCGTACATCAGGAGGCTCCGGTCGCTGCCGACGAAGATCCCTCCGGAAGCATCGAAGTTGCACTCCCGGGACCCGTCGTTGCTGCAGTAGAAGTGCCTGGACGAGATGTGCTCGAGCTGCATGTGGCCGTTGGTGTGGACGCGGTAGAGACGGGCGTAGTCGTCATGGAGGGCGCCCGAGAACCCGTCGAGGTGCGTGCCGATGAGATAGAGCTGGCCGTCGTTGCAGTCGGTGACGAAGTTGAGGTTCTGGAAATCCCCCCAGGGCGCGCCCCCCATCTCCCAACTTTCCCAGACGTCGACGCGGTTCCATTGATTCCAGGGCGACCTGATGTCGGAGCTGGTGGAGCGGAACACTTCGAGCCGGTTCGCGTGGGACTGGCCGAGGATCAACATGTGGTTCCCGCCGGCCAGCTTCACCAGAGAAGCCGTCCCCGCCTCGCCGTTGAGTCCCACGATCGTGGCGAACGGTGTCGAGGTCAGTCCGGAGTTGAAGTCATAGAGCAGGATGCGTCCGTTGCCCGGCCCCTCCTCCACGGGAAGCGCGACGATGCCCCCCGCCGCCTGCATGCCGCCGCCATGATGGAAGCCGTCGGGCACGGGGATGGTGGATACGACCTGATCCTGCCAGTCTGCAGGCGTGTCTTCCGGTTGCGAGATGCCCGTGGAAAGACGGTTCGAGCGGAACCTCAATCCCTCGGTATTGCGCGAGCCCATGTGGACGAGGACCGCCACGGCGCCGCCGTCCCAGGCTGCGCGGCCGTCTCGCTTGGAAACAATGAAGAACCGGCCCCAGTCGAGAGGGAGCCGCTGGATGCCTTCCAGATGGTCTGCGCCCGGGTACCCGACGTTCAGGTCCACATTCCAGGAGTTGAACCCGAGGATCTCTCCATGGTCGCGGAGCATGTTGAACTGCCACGGCACATCGGAAATACAAAGGTTGCAGTCGCTGCCCCCATGAGGACAGGACGGATAGCCATCTCCCGCGGCCGCGGGGTCAGCCCCGGCAAGCATGGAGAGTCCAACCAGAACGATCATGGACAACAGCAACCGCGCTCTCCGGCGCGGATTGGAAATCTGTTTTCTACGCATGGCGACAACCTCCCAAGAGTTTGAGGTCTTCAAGGTTCCGAGCGCTCCGGCAGAGCGCTCGCCCTATTCGCACATACGTGGAAGAACAGAAAGGTCCGCCAACTATCCGATCTCTTCGAACCTCGCCGTGAAGTGGCGCATGATCTTGGGCGCGAAGGTGAAGCAGTAGCCCTTGAGCTTGTCCTTGCGCTTCGCGATGTCGCCCAGGACGTCGGCCACATACTCCAGGTGGTCGTTGCTGTAGACCCGGCGCGGGATGGCCAGGCGCACCATCTCGATCGGCGCGTGGGTGATCATCTCCCCGGCGTCGTTCATGTCTCCGAACATGGCCGTGCCCAGCTCGGCGCCGCGGACGCCGCCCTCCCGGTAGAGCTCCACGGCCAGCGAATGTCCGGGAAAGTGCTGCGGCGGGATGTGGGTGAGGAACGCTCCGGCGTTCAGGTAGACGGCGTGGCCGCCCGTGGGCTGGAGGATGGGCACGCCGTTCTGCATTAGCATCTCGCCGAAGAGGGCCACCTGGCCCGTGCGGAAGGCAAGGTAGCTCTCGTCCAGCACCTCGCGCAGGCCGCGGGCGATGGCTTCGAGGTCCCGGCCCGCGAGGCCGCCGTAGGTCGGGAAGCCTTCGACCACGAGGAGCCGCTGCTTGAGGGCCTCGACGAGGTCGTGGTTGCGCGTGCAGAAGAGGCCGCCGATGTTCACGAGGCCGTCCTTCTTGGCGCTGAAGGTGCAGCCCTCGGCGTAGCTGAAGATCTCGCGGACGATCTCGGCCACGGGACGGTCGCCTTGGCCCTCCTCCCGCTGCTTGATGAACCAGGCGTTCTCGGCGAAGCGGCAGGCGTCGATGTAGAGCGGGATGCCGAACTCGCGGCAGAGCTCGGAGGTGGCCTTGACGTTGGCGAGAGAGACCGGCTGGCCTCCCCCGGCGTTGTTGGTCAGGGTCAGCATGCAGACCGGGATGTTCTCCCGCGGCGTCTCCTCGAAGAGCTTGCGGAGCTTGGCGAGGTCCATGTCCCCCTTGAAGGGGTGCCTGGAGTCGGGGTTCCGGGCCTCGTCGATGACCAGGTCGGCGCAGGTGCCGCCGTTGACCTCGATGTTGGCCCGAGTGGTGTCGAAGTGGGTGTTGCTGGGGATGATCTTGCCTTGAGGCTCGCGCAGCAGCCAGGAGAAGAGCAGGCTTTCGGCGGCTCGGCCCTGGTGGGTCGGGAGGAAGTAGGGAAAGCCGAAGACCTCCTCCATGGAGTCCTTGAGGTGGAAGAAGTTGCGGGCGCCGGCGTAGGCCTCGTCCCCCTGCATCAGGCCCCCCCACTGCCAGTCGGACATGGCCGAGGTGCCCGAGTCGGTGAACAGGTCGATGTAGACCGCCTCCGACGGGATGGAGAACATGCTGAAGCCGCCATCCACGAGCACCTTCTCGCGCTCTTCGCGGCTCAGCAGCTTGACCTTTTCGATGACTTTGACCCGCCAGGGCTCGGGCAGTGGTTTCCTCACGACAGATCCCTCCAATGCCGCCGCGGTACGGCGGTCGTGTAGCTTAAGTTAAAGTACGATCTCAGTTTCTGTGAACAGGCTTAGGAGCCACTGGATCATAGGTGCGGGGAGGAGGCAAAAACAAGACAGGCAGGCATGGGCTCGTCTAGGATGAGCCTCCCATGACGCCCCCTCCCCTCGTCGAGCTCCGCAACCTCACCAAGGCCTACGAGGAGGGGAACCGCCGCCGTACCGTCCTGCGGGAGGCGGACGTCGCCATCTCGCGGGGGGAGCTGGCGGTGCTCGTGGGACGGAGCGGGTCGGGCAAGTCGACCGTGCTCAACCTGATGTCCGGGATCGACCTTCCCGACTCGGGCGAGGTGGTCATCGACGGAGTCTCCCTCTCCACCCTTCCCGAGCGGGAACGGACGCTGTTCCGGCGCGACCGGATCGGGTTCGTGTTCCAGTTCTTCAACCTGATCCCGACCCTCACGGTCGAGGAGAACCTCCTCCTCCCCCTGGAGCTGAAAGGGCGTGTCAGACCGGAGCAGCGGCAGGCGGCGCTCGGGCTCCTGGAAGAGGTGGGGCTCGCGGACCGGGCGGAGAGCTTTCCGGACCGGCTCTCCGGCGGCGAGCAGCAGCGGATCGCCGTGGCCCGGGCCCTGGCCCACGATCCTCTCCTGGTCCTTGCGGACGAGCCAACCGGCAACCTGGACCTCGATACCGGGCTCCAGGTGCTGGAGATCCTCGACCGGCTCACCCGGCGGGCCGGCAAGACCCTGGTCATGGTCACGCACAGCCGCGAGGTGATCGGGCTCGCCGACCGGGTCTTCCGCATGGAGGACTGCCGGCTGGTCGAGGACGCATGAGCTCTCCCCGATGATCTCTCCCCTACTCCGCTCCAGCCTGCGCCACCTCGTCCGCCACCCGTGGCAGTTCGGGCTGGCCGTGCTCGGCGTGGCCCTGGGCGTGGCCGTGATCGTCTCGATCGACCTCGCCAATGCCAGTGCCACCCGCGCGTTCAGCCTGTCCAGTGAAGCGGTCACCGGCCGCGCCACCCACCAGGTGATCGGCGGCCCCGAGGGGCTCATGGACGAGGACTTCCGGCGGCTGGCCGTGGAGACCGGCATCCCCGCTGCCCCAGTGGTCGAGGGCTACATCCTCGTCCCGGGCAAGGAGGGGCAGCCCGGCCGGATGCTCCACCTGCTGGGGATCGATCCGTTCTCCGAGCGTCCGTTCCGTCCCTACCTGAGCGGCGGCACCGCAGCGAGCCGCGAGGGCAGCTCGATCGACCTCGCTCCCCTGCTCACCCGGCCGGCCGCGGGGGTGCTGTCCGCCACGACCGCCGAGGAGATGGGGTTGAAGCCGGGAGGCTCCTTCGCCGTCCGGATTGGGGGCCGGGTGCGGACGATCGAGCTGATCGGCATGCTGGAGCCGAAGGACGAGAGCACCCGCAGCGCCCTGAGCGACCTGCTGGTGATGGACATCGCCGCAGCCCAGGAGCTCCTCGGGCGGGTCGGGCGTCTGGACCGAATCGACCTGATTCTTCCAGAGGGCGGTATGGATCAGGCCGCAGCCGTGCTCCCCGCGGGAGCGCAGATCGTCCGCTCCAGCGCCCGGACGGAGACCACGGAGGAGATGACCCGTGCCTTCCGGCTGAACCTGATGGCGCTGTCGCTTCTGGCGCTGGTCTGCGGGGTCTTCCTAATCTACAACACCATGGTCTTTTCCGTGGTGCAGCGCCGCACCCTGATCGGCACGTTCCGGGCGCTCGGGGTCACCCGCGGGCAGATCTTCGCCCTAGTGCTCGCCGAGGCCGCGGTGGTGGCCCTGGCCGGGACGGCCGCCGGTCTGGGCGCAGGCGTGCTCCTCGCCCGCGAGCTGGTGCGCCTGGTCACGCAGACGATCAACGACCTCTACTTCGTCCTCTCGGTGCGGGAGCTGGCCGTGCCGATCCCGGTGCTGGTCAAGGGAGCCGCGATCGGGATCGGGGCCACGCTGGCCGCAGCGGTCGCGCCGGCTGTCGAGGCGACCAGGGCCGCGCCCCGCGCCGCGCAGATCCGCTCGGCCCTGGAGGCCCGGCTTCGCAGCGCGCTGCCGCGGGTGACCCTTGCCGGGGCGGTGCTGCTCCTCCTTGGGGCCGGGCTCCTGGTGCTGCCCGGGCTGGTGGTGAGCTTCGCCGGGCTGTTCGCGGTGATCCTCGGCTCGGCCCTGCTCGCTCCCGGGGCCACGGTGGCGCTGATGCAGGGGCTCCGGCCGGTCATGGGATCGCTGTTCGGTATCCTGGGGCGGATGGCGGCGGGCGGGGTCGTGGCTTCGCTTTCGCGGACCGCGGTGGCCATTGCCGCGCTGGTGATCGCGGTATCGGCCACGATCGGAATCGGGGTGATGATTGACAGCTTCCGGGGGACGGTGGTGCGCTGGCTGGAGTCCACTCTGCGCTCGGACATCTATCTCGGCACCCCAAGCCGGGCCGGTGGGTTCAGCGGCGGCGACCTGGATCCCGACATCGCGCTGCGGACCGCCGGTCTCCCGGGCGTGAAGCGGATCAACCTGCTGCGCCGAACGGAGGTGGCATCGCCCGAAGGCCCGGTGAGGCTGATCATCCTGGGGACCGATATCGAGGGGATGTCCGCGTACGAGCTGAAGGAGGGGCGGCCCGGGGAGGTCTGGCCGGCCTACCAGGAGACGGACGCGGTGGTGGTCTCCGAGCCCTTCGCCCACCGGCGCGGGGTCGGCAAGGGGGATGTCCTCCGGCTGCGGACCTCCTCGGGAGAGCGGGCTTTCCCCATCGCTGGGATCTATTACGACTACGCTTCGGATCTCGGGCTGGTGCTGATGAGCCGGCGAACCTATCTCCGTCACTGGCGGGACCGTCCCCTCACCGGGTTCTCGGTGGACCTGGAGCCGGGCGCGGACGTGGAGCAGACGATCCGCCGGCTGCGCAAGGCCCTGGCGTCGGAGCCCGGCGGCGAGGGGCTGTCGATCCAGTCGAACCGGGCGCTCAAGGAGATCTCGATGAAGATCTTCGACCGCACCTTCCGGATCACGGGCGTGCTCCGCTGGCTCTCCGGACTGGTCGCGTTCATCGGCGTGCTCTCGGCCCTGATGGCTTTGCAGCTCGAGCGGGCGCGGGAGCTTGGAGTGTTGAGGGCGAACGGCCTGACCCCCGGGCAGGTCTGGCACCTGGTCACGTCGCAGACAGGTTTGATGGGACTGGCCGCGGGATTGTTGTCGCTGCCGGTCGGGCTGGCTCTCGCGGCGATCATGATCTTCGTGATCAACCGGCGGTCGTTCGGGTGGACGATCCGGATGGAGGTGGACCCGATGATTCTGGTGGGGGCCATGGCCCTGGCGATGGGGGCTGCGCTGCTGGCGGGGATCTATCCGGCCTGGAAGATGGCTCGGACGTCTCCGGCTTTGGCTTTGCGGGAGGAGTAATGCCTGTGCGCGGGTCCTTGGTGTGCTTGATGTCTTTGGTGTCCTTGATGTCCTTCGCCTGCCGCGAGCCTGAACGCCTCCCCCAGGCCTCGCTCTCCGTGGCCGGGGCTCTGCGCTCAGACGACAACCAGGGCTACGCCCGGGCAATCGAGCCCCGCGAATTCAGCTTCCCCAAAGACCACGGCCCTCATCCCGAGTTCCGCACCGAGTGGTGGTACTACACGGGCAACCTCTCCACTCAAGAGGGGCGGCGGTTCGGGTTTCAGCTCACGTTTTTTCGCTCGGCCTTTGCTCCCTCCATGCCGGAGCGGTCTTCGAAGTGGGCCACGCGGCAGGCGTACCTCGCCCATTTCACCGTCTCGGACATCGACGGCGGACGGTTCCATTCTTTCGAGCGCTGGAGCCGGGGAGCGCTCGGATTGGCTGGCTCCCGGGGCGAGCCGTTCCGGGTCTGGCTGGAGGACTGGTCCGCGGAAGGGGACAGTACGATGAGACTTCGAGCCGCGGAGGACGGCATCGCCCTTGATCTGGTCCTCCAGCCCGGCAAGCCTCCGGTGCTCCAGGGAGTGCGCGGGCTCAGCCAGAAGAGCGCGGAACCCGGAAATGCCTCCTATTATTATTCGCTCACCCGCATGCCCGCCTCCGGAACGGTGAGCTTGGGAAACGAGCGCTTCGCGGTCTCCGGACTCGCCTGGATGGACCGCGAATGGAGCACCAGCTCCCTTGGGCAGGATCAGGTGGGATGGGATTGGTTCGCCCTCCAGCTCGGCGACGGTCAGGACCTGATGCTCTACCAGCTCCGCCGCAAGGACGGCACCCCCGACCCCGCCAGCAAGGGGACGCTGGTGGGACCGCGAGGAGAGTCCCGCCACCTCGATCTCCAAGACTTCGAGCTGGAGGTGACGGACTGGTGGGAGAGCCCCCGGAGCGGTGCACGCTACCCTGCCGGATGGCGACTGCGAATCCCCTCCGGGAATCTGGACCTGAGGATCGAGCCTCTGCTTGCAGGCCAGGAGCTCGACGTCTCCTTTCAATATTGGGAAGGAGCTGTTCGGGTCGAGGGAGCCTCCCGCGGGCAGCCGGTCCGCGGACGGGGCTACGTCGAGATGACCGGCTACACCGAGGCCCTGCCGCGGTAGTATTTCCTTCTTTCAAGGAGATCCTGAATGAAGAAGCTCCTGCTCGCCATCCTTGCCGGGGTGATCCTGGCCGCGGCCGTCCCGGAAACCAGGCCGGTCCCGGAGTACCCCATCGAGCAGTTCCTGACCACCACGCAGCACTTCGGCGCCTCGTTCTCGCCGGACGGCCGCAAGATCCTGGTCACCAGCGACAGGAACGGGATCCCGAACGCCTTCGCCTACCCGGTGGATGGCGGGCCTCCGGTGCAGCTCACCGACTCCAAGGTGAACGCCGTGTTCACCCTCGGCTACTTCCCGCGGGACGAGCGCTTCCTCTACCTCCAGGACCAGGGGGGCAACGCGGCGCTGCCCCACATCTACGTGCAGTCGCCGGACGGCAAGGTCCGCGACCTGACTCCCGTCGAAGGCCGGCTGGCCGATTTCCTCGGCTGGTCGCAGGACGAGAAGAGCTTCTTCTTCATGACCAACGAGCGCAAGGCGGAGGCCTTCGACCTCTACGAGATGACGGTCGACGGCTACGAGCGCAAGCTCCTCTTCACCAACGACACCGGCTACGACCTCGTCGGTGTCTCGCGGGACCGGCGCTACGTGGCCCTGGTGAATGCACCCTTTACCAACCAGAGCGACGCGTACCTGCACGACCGGATCACAGACAAGACGTTCCTGGTTGCTCCCACCGGCGGAGAATTGGCCGAGGAGCCGCAGGACTTCTCTCCGGATGGCAAGAGCCTCTACTACACGAGCGACCAGGGATCGGAGCTCGCCTACCTGATGCGGTACGACATCGAGACCGGCCAGCGAGCCGAGGTGCTGCGCGACGACAAAGGGGGCGTGCTCGGGGCCCGCTTCACGCCCGACGCCAAGTACTTCGTGGTGCGGACCGACCGCGACGCCCGGTCGGAGATGCGGCTGTTCGACCGGGAGATGCGGCCCGTCAAGTTACCTGATTTGCCGGACGGGGATGTCGGCGGCATCGAGATCTCGCGCGACGGCAGGAGCATGGCCTTCTACGTCACCTCCTCGGCCCCTCAGGACCTCTACGTGCGTGATATGAAGACCGGCCAGACCCGCCAGATCACCCGCTCGCTCGGCGAGGGCATCGACCCCGCCCACCTGGTCCCCGGCAAGGTGGCGCGCTTCAAGTCCTACGACGGCGTCGAGGTCGCCGGAATCCTCTACAAGCCACACCAGGCTTCGCCGCAGCACAAGGCGCCGGCCGTGGTCTGGGTCCACGGCGGCCCCGGCGGCCAGTCGCGGATCGGCTACCAGCCCAACATCCAATATCTGGTCAACCAGGGCTACGCGGTCTACGCCGTCAACAACCGGGGCAGCTCGGGCTACGGCAAGACCTTCTTCGCCATGGATGACCGCAAGCACGGCGAGGCCGACCTGGACGACTGCGTCGCCAGCAAGAAGCTGCTGATCGACACCGGCTGGGTGGACCCGGACCGGATCGCCATCGCGGGCGGCAGCTACGGCGGCTATATGGTCCTGGCCGCGCTCGCCTTCCGCCCGAAGGAGTTCGCGGCCGGGATTGATTTCTATGGCGTTTCGAATTGGGTGAGGACGCTCTCGGTCATGCCCCTGGACTGGGGGAGCACCCGGGAATCCATGTACAAGGACATCGGCCATCCCGAGAAGGACGCGGAGCGCCTGCGCCGCATCTCGCCCCTGTTCCACGCCGACCGCATCGAGCGGCCCCTCCTGGTGATCCAGGGGGCGAACGACCGCGCCGTGATCAAGGCCGAGTCGGATGACATGGTGGAGACCGTGCGCAAGAGGGGCATTCCGGTCGAGTACCTCGTCTTCGAGAACGAGGGGCACGGGCTCCGCAGCAAGGAGAGCCTGGCCCGGGCCTACACCGCGACGGTCGCGTTCCTCGACAAATACCTGAGGGGCAACGGCAAGGGGTAAGACCCGGCCGGTCTCGGCGTTCCAGGGGTGTGCGCACGCACTCCTTCACGTGCGCAAAGCGCGCAAATGCCGGCACCCGCGCGCGGGAGGGGAGGTCCCCTCCGGATGGGTGCCGGCTATTCGTAGCGGATCGCTTCGAGCGGCTCCACTCCCGCGGCCCTGCGGGCGGGCAGATAGCTGGCCAGGAGAGCCACGGCCGCGAGCAGGACCGGCACGGCCGCGAAGGTCGCGGGATCGGTGGGGCTCACCTCGTACAGCAGCGCCCTCATGGCCCGGGTGGCCGCGAAAGCCCCGGCGAGACCGAGGACGATGCCGAGGAGCGCCAGGCCGAGCCCCTCCTTGAGCACCATGCCGGACACGTCTCCCCGCTGCGCGCCGAGCGCCATCCTCACCCCGATCTCCTGCGTGCGCTGGCTGACGATGTAGGAGATGACGCCGTAGATCCCGACCGCGCCGAGGAGCAGGGCCACGGCCGCGCCGATCGCGAGCAGGAGCATGGTGAAGGAGGTCCGCGCCATGGAGCGCTCCACGACCTGTTCCATGGTCTGTGCCTGCACCACGGGAAGCTTCGGGTCGAGCGACCAGACCGCCTGGCGGACCGGGCGGACGAGCGTCAGGGGATCGACGCCGGGCTTCGCCTTGACCACGAGAGCGAAGTCGCGCGGTACCCACTCCCCCCCGCCTTCGCCGCTGTCCGGATTCCGGCGCCGCACCGGGTAATAGACCACCTCCACGGGCTTCTGGTGCAGCCCCTGCTCGCGCACGTCCCCCACCACGCCGACGACCGTGAACCACAGGTCCGGGGTTTCGCCCGGTCCGCCGGGGGTGAGCCGCTTGCCCAGGGCGCTCCCACCCGGCCAGAAGTGCTCGGCCACGGCCCGGCTCACCACCACCTCGCCGCCGGGCTGCTCCGGGTCGATCCGTTCGTGGCTCCTGCCTTCGAGGAGCGGGATGCCCAGAGCCTCGAAGTAGCCCGGGCTCGCGAAGCGGGTGCCGAGCATGGGAGGCAGGCCATCGGGCGGCAGCGGGCGGTCCTCGACCATGTGCGAGCTCATGGAGTTGCTGTTCGAGAGGGGCAGGATGGTGACCGTGCCGGCCTGCTCCACCCCCGCCACGGCCTGCACCCTTTCCAGGAGCTGGACGTAGAAGCGCGCGGTCCTGGGTCCGCTCTCGTACTCGGCTTCCGGCAGGCTCAGGTTCACCGTGAGCACTCCCGCCGCATCGATGCCGGGGTCCACGGCCGCGAGCCGCCAGAAGCTCCGCACCATGAGGCCGGCCCCGACCAGGAGCACCAGGGCCAGGGCCACCTGCGTGACCACGAGAGCTTGCCGCGCCAGGTGCCGCGCCCGGCCCACGGTGCCTCCCCTCCCCCCTTCCTTGAGCGCCGGCACGAGGTCCGGAGATCCGTAGCGGAGCGCCGCGAACCCGCCGATGAACAGGCCCGAGAGAAGCGAAAGCAGGACCGTGAAGGCCACGACGATGCCGTCGACCCCGATCTCCTGCAGCCGCGGGATACCCTGGGGCTGCAGCGCCAGGAGCAGCTTCACGCCGGCCGCGGTCAGAGCAAGGCCCAGGACGCCGCCCAGGAGCGAAAGGGCGATGCTCTCCCCGAGGAACACCCGCGCGATCTCCCAGCGGGATGCCCCGATGGCCGTGCGCACCGCCACCTCCCGCTGCTTCCCTTCGGCCCGCACCAGGAACAGGTTGGCCACGTTGGCGCAGGCGATGAGGAGGATCAGCCCCACGCTCCCGAGGAGCAGCCAGAGGGTGCGCTCGATGTCGCCCACGACCTGGTCGCGCAGCGGTCTGGCGATCATCGCGAGCTTCGACTGCTCGATCTGGGCGCGGGTGATGGAGTCCGGCCCGAGCGCCTCGGGCAGCCGCCAGACCAGGGCCGAGAGCTCCCTGGTGGCGCGTTCCGGCGCGATCCCGGGGCGGAGCCGGCCCACCCCGGGGTAGTTGAAATTGCCCTCGGCCAGATTTGCCCGGTCCACGACCAGCGGGATCCAGAGCTGGATGTCCCTGGAGGGGAAGCGGAAGCCCTCGGGCATGACGCCCACGATTCGGCGCGGCACGCCGTCCACCTGGAGCGTTGAACCGGTCACGTCCCGGTCGCCTCCAAAGCGGCGCTGCCAGAGCCCATGGGAAAGGATCGCCACCGGCTGGGTGCCGGGCCCGCCCTCCTCCTCGGTGAAATTCCGGCCCAGGGCGGGCTGGATGCGGAGGACGCCGAAGACCGAAGGGGTGACCCCGGCCGTCCCGACCCGCTCGGGCTCCTGCCCTCCGGTCAGGGTCGCGGCGCCGTCCCAGTAGATGCCGAGGTCCTGCAGGACCCGGTTCTCCTTCCGGTACAGCAGATAGGTCGCGTCCGAGAGCGGAGCTTCTTCCATGCCCATGCCCGGCGCGGTGTGCTGCACCGACACGATCCGATCGGCCTCCGGGTACGGCAGGGGCCGGATGAGGACGGTGTTGACCACGGTGAAGAGCGCCGCGGTCGCGCCGATCCCGACCCCCAGGGTCAGGATCGTCAAAAGGAAGAAGGACGGAGCCTTCCGGAGACCGCGCAACGAAGAGAGGATCATGTCAGGACCTCCACTTCGGGGAGTACGAGAAGGGTCCGAGAAAGGTTACACCTATTCCATCCCCAGCCGCGCCAGGTATCCCTTCTCCCGCACCTGGCGGAGCATCCAGCCGAAGAAGGCCGCGCCCAGGACCAGGTAGACCAGGTTCAATCCCAGGGCCGCGGCCAGGTACCCGGAGTCCACCCGGCCGGTCCGGAGCACGGCCCTCATCCCTTCGAACACATAGGTCGAAGGGAGGCACCAGGAGATGGCCTGGAGCCAGCGCGGCAGGACGTCCACCGGATAGAAGACCGCGGAGACGGGCTGGATCAGGAACGGCACGCCCCAGATCAGCGCCTCGGCCGCCTGACCGAAGCGCAGGATCAGCCCCATCGTGCACATGCCCACGGCCCAGCCGAAGAGGAGCAGGCTGACCAGGAAGGGGACCAGTGCCGGACCGAGGACCAGCAGGTTGAAGGCGTAGAAGACCCAGGCGAGCACGCCGAGGATCCCGGCGATCACCAGGGCCTTCAGCACCCCCACCAGGCAGGTGGCGACCAGGATCTCGGAGATGCGGACCGGCGCGATGAACAGGTTGAGGATGTTCCGCACCCAGATCTCCTCGGTGACCGAGATCGTGATCGCCTGCTGCGAGCGGTAGAGCACGTCCCAGAAGATCACGGCCCCGATCAGGAAGAGCACCGCCCTGGGCACCTCCATGCGCTGGAGGTAGGTGGTGAGGAACCCCCAGAGGAGCAGCTCCATGACCGGCCAGAAGAAGATCTCGCCGAGCCGGGTCGTGCTGCGGCGGTAGAGGTAGAGGTGGCGCAGCACCATGGCGCCGATCCGGGTCCACATCAGGGGCTCTCCCGCAGCTCGCCGTCCCGCGCGATGGAGATGAAGAGGTCCTCCAGCGACTGGGAGCGCGCCCGCTCCACGATCTCGGCCGGCGTGCCCTCGGTCACGATCCGACCGCGGGAGATGAAGATCACCCGGTCGCACATCAGCTCCACCTCCCGCATGTTGTGCGAGGTGTAGATCATGGACACGCCACGCTCGCGCTGCACCCGGTGCAGGACCTCGCGCACCTTGGCCGCGATGTCCGGGTCGAGGCTCGCCGTGGGCTCGTCCAGGAAGAGGATCTCGGGGTCGTTGATCAGCGCCTTGACCAGGTGGATCCGGGTCTGCTGGCCCGAGGAGAGCGCGCCGGTCACCCGGTTCTTCACCTCGGGGATGCCGAACAGCTCCAGCAGCTCCTCCACCCGGGCCCGGGGCTTGCGGATGCCGTAGAGCCGGGCGAAGACGTTCAGGTTCTCCCAGACCGTGAGGTTGCTCGGCAGCGAGACGTAGGTCGAGGAGAAGTTGACCCGCTGGAGGATCTCGCGGCGATGCCGGGCGAGGTCGAGGCCGAACAGCCGGATCTCGCCCGCGGTCGGACTGGTGAGTCCCAGGAGGAGCTGGATCGTGGTGGTCTTGCCCGCGCCGTTCGGACCGAGGAGCCCCAGGATCTCGCCGCGCTTCAGCTCGAAGGAGATGCCGTCCAGGGCCGTGAGGTCGCCGAAGCGCTTGCGCAGGTCGCGGGCGGTGAGGACGGAGTCGGACGGAACCATGGGCGGCGATTCTATCCGCCCCGGAGGGATGCTACCCTTTCGCGCCATGAAGCCAGTTCCATCCATCCTCCTTGCCGTCCTTGTCGCCGCCTCGCTTCTCGGATTCCAGCACAATCACGGCGCCCCGCCAGCGTCCCCAAGCGAGGGAACTGTGATCAACGTGCCCCCAACTGACTCCGGAGCCGACACCCTGGAGACCCGCGGCCAGGCGGAGCGCGCGTCCGTGGGTCGCTTCAAGGTCTTCCACGGCTTCCGCTTCACGGACCGGCAGCCGGAGAGCGGCATCACCTTCGCCCACCAGATCGTGGACGACGCGGGCAAGACCTACAAGGCCGCGCACTACGACCATGGCAACGGCATCGCCGTGGCGGACGTGGACGCCGATGGCCTCACCGACGTCTACTTCACCAGCCAGCTCGGCGGCAACGAGCTGTGGAAGAACCTGGGAGGCGGCAAGTTCCGCAACGTCACGAAGGAGGCGGGCGTGGGCCTGGCGGACCGGATCTCCGTCTCCTCCTCGTTCGCGGACGTGGACAACGACGGCGACCAGGACCTCTACGTGACCACGGTCCGCATGGGCAACGCCCTGTTCGCGAACGACGGCAAGGGGAAGTTCAAGGACGTCACCAAGGAGTCCGGCCTCGGCTACGTCGGCCACTCCTCGGGCGCGGTCTTCTTCGACTACGACCGCAATGGCAAGCTCGATCTCTTCCTCGTCAACGTGGGCAAGTACACGACCGAGGCAAAGGGCCGGGGCGGTTACTACATCGCCTACGAGAACGCCTTCCAGGGTCACCTGTTCCCGGAGCGGACCGAGCGCAGCATCCTCTATCGCAACCTGGGAGGAAACCGCTTCGAGGACGTCTCCGAGAAGACCGGGCTCCTGGACGGCGGCTGGAGCGGCGACGCCTCGATCGCCGACTTCAACGAGGACGGCTGGCCCGATCTCTACGTGCTCAACATGCAGGGGGACAACCACTACTGGGAGAACCAGGGAGGCAAAACCTTCGTGGACAAGACGGCCCAGCACTTCCCCAAGACCTCCTGGGGCGCCATGGGGATCAAATCATTCGATTACGACAACGACGGCCGCATGGACCTCTTCATCACGGACATGCACTCCGACATGGTGGGCGACATCCCGCCGCAGGACGAGAAGCTCAAGTTCCCGCCCAAGGAGGACCTCCCGGTGCTCCAGGGCGCGGCCAACAACATCTTCGGCAACTCGTTCTTCCACAACCTCGGGGGGGGCAGGTTCGAGGAGAAGTCGGACGCCCTGAACCTGGAGAACTACTGGCCCTGGGGCGTGAGCGTGGACGACCTCAACGCCGACGGCTGGGATGACGTGGTGATCACGTCGAGCATGAACTTCCCCTTCCGCTACGGCGTCAACTCGGTGCTGCTGAACAACCGCGGCGAGATCTTCCTGGACAGCGCCTCGCTCCTGGGCTTCGAGCCGCGGCGCGCCAGCCGCACGCGCAAGCCCTGGTTCACCCTGGACTGCGCGGGAGAGGACCGCAGCCACGAGCAGTGCAAGGGGAAGACCGGCCGCTATACCGTCACGGGCACCCTGGGGACCCGCTCCGCCGCCATCTTCGACCTCGACAACGACGGCGACCTGGACGTGGTCACCAACGAGCTCAACTCCGAGCCCCTGGTCCTGGTGAGCGACCTGGCCGAGAAGAAGAAGATCCAGTGGCTCAAGGTCCGCCTGCGGGGCACGGCCTCAAACCGCAACGCTCTAGGCGCCGTGGTCAAGGTCCAGTATCGGGTACAAACAGGCAACCGGGTCCTGACCAAGGTCCTGGACGGCACCTCCGGCTACCTCTCCCATAGCATTCTCCCCCTCTACTTCGGGTTGGATGAAGCACGGACCGTGGACCGGATCGAGGTCCGCTGGCCGTCGGGCAAGTCCACGACCATGCCGGGGCCGGTCGCAGCCAACAGCACGGTGGATGTGACGGAGAAATAGGGCCCCTCACCCCCCGGCCCCCTCTCCCACCGCACACCCACCCTCCGGGAGAGGGGGAGGCTTGCCACGGAGTCAAAACAGTAGAGGGAGGGGGCGTCCTCTCCCGCGGAGCGGGGGAGGATCGAGGAGGGGGTCTTTCAGCCTCGTAGTCCGCCTGGAAGGCAGCTCTGGCGCCAAATCGTCTCGGAACGCCGCTTCAAGGCTCTCAGTCGCCCGGAATGGCGCGCAGCGGAATTTAGAGCCAATCTGTGGCATTTTGAGCCTGTTTCCGCTGCTGAGAGGCTCTCCGGGCCAATTTCAGGCTGTTCGCGCCGTTTTGAGCCGATCCGCGCCGTTTTTAGCCTGTTCTCGCGGTTTTTAGCCTGCTCTCGCGGATTTCAGCATGTCCAGGCCAATTTGAAAGGCTATCTGAGCCGAACGACAAGTCTCAACAAGATTACTCGGGCTCAATTCGGCCGAGGGCTTCGTCCGTCGCCAGAGCGTCAGCCCACTCGGAGAGCCCTTGTTCAGCGAGCGCACGATCCTCTTCTATCCCGCTCTTGGCCAAGCGCTCGAGGTCCCAGCGCCTTGGATCCGGGTGCCGGACCACGATCAGCGCACGCGCTCTCCCGGCGTGAGCGCCAACGGCGTCTCCGGCTTGAGCAGACCTCCTTCGTAACGGGCTTCAATAACTCGCATAGCTAAATGTTATCACGAGGGGAAGACGCGCCGACTACGCGGCACCGCCAGCCGAGCCGCCGGATCTGTTCGACATACACGTCAGCCCGGCGCTCGGCCACGAGATCGAAGACCAGCATCAGCCCGGCCTGCAAGGCGAGACCGAGAGAAGCGGCGTACAGGGCTTGTCGATCCCGCAGGAAGAACATCCCCGCCAGTCCAGCCGCGAGGAGCACGATCTCGATCGCCTTGTAGATCCTGAAATTCTTCTGAACCGTCTCCATGCGTGGGACCTCGGCGCGGACGCAGGAGGTCGGGTCCTTCGCGAGCAGAGTGTGGAGGTCCCGTGCCTGCCGGTCCGTGCGGGAGTAGACGGTCCACCCCACCACGAGTTGGATGAGAGCGACGGCGACCAGGGGCCAGCCCATGCCTCTCAGTGGGCTCCCCGTGATCCAGAACCAGAGAGAGGCGGCGATGGCCGCGCCGCCGGTCATCAGGAAGAGCAGGCTTTCCTTCTTCTCGGCGGCGAAGTAGGTGATCACCGCCGCGTGCATCTCGTTGACCGGATCCATCAGAGGGCGGGGGCAGGCTCGGGCCGCGGACGGAACCGGCCGTAGAGGAACGCTCCGAGCTGGATGCCCGCGATCAGAGACAGCGCGCCCAGGGCGTCGAACCAGACGGGGCCGTCCGCCCGGCCCGAGGTGACGAGCCAGGTGGTCTCCGCCATGACCAGCAGGCTCATGACGGTCGCCGTGATCCAGCGGCGGCCGCCGGAGATCAGTGCCGCGGCCATGCTCCCGGTCACGGCCGAGGCGAAGCCGCAGAAGCCCGCGAGGAGCAGGACTCCCGCGCTCGATTCTGCGTAGCTGACCCCGCCGAGCCCGTTCTCGAAGACGAGCGTGATCAGCAGGCCCAGGAGCGCGTATCCGGCGACGATTCCGACCAGGATCCGAAGGACGGCAATGGCTTTGGGCATGGAGAGACCTCCTCGAGGAGAGTACGCTCGCGGCGGGCGGTTGTTACACCCCTGCCGGCTCGAACAGCCCGTGGAAGGAGAGCGGCAGGGAGCAGCCCGGCCTCAGGATGGCCCGGGGTCCTTCCGCGACCCGGAAGGCGTCGAACACCGCGAAGGTGCTCTCCCCCTGAATCGAGTCGAAGAGCGGCACTAGGATGACGCCCTCGGCGAACGCGGGCTCTCCTCCCAGGTAAATGCCCGGCGGGGACTGCCACACGTCCACTTCTCCACTGTCCCAACGACAGTGCGCGAGCTGGTCGAAGAACTTCCGGCCCGGCCGGCCCGTGGCTGAGATGCCCAGGATCCAGAAGTCGTCGTACGGACGGCCCGCTCTCTGCGGATCGATTGCCGCGAAATCCGGAGCCAGTTTGTAGGCGATCTCGCGGCGGTCCACCAGCTCTCCACGATCGAGATCCACCACCAGCCGCACCGGCCGGCCCTCGGCCACGGAGGGAAACAGGTCCGGGACCTTGTATTGATCGTAGACCGGCTGGTCCAGCTCCAGCACGTCCACCACCAGCCTACCCTCCCCGTCCTCGAAGGCATTGATGGAATGGAGACTGTAGCGCTCCCCCACCGGCACGGACGCGACCTGCTCTCCGGTCTCCCGGGACACGATCAGCAACCGGCTCCCGAGCCCGGGCTGCCAGCGCAGCGAATCCAGGACCGGACGGCCGTTGACGACCAGGGACTCCATGTCGAGCAGGTACGGGCTGAGATAGAAGGCCGCGTGCTCGCCGCCCAGGGCGAAGTCGTGGACGGAGCAGGGCCAGGGGAGCGGCAGCCGGCGGCGCCAGAGCAGGCTGCCGTCCTCTCCGAAGCGGTAGAAATGGAGCTGCGGCGATCCGGTTGCGAAGGAGACTCCGAAGTGGAAGAGCTCGCCGGTCTCCGGATCGATCTTGGCATGGGCGGCGAAGGGAGCCAGGGGACCCACGGCGCCTCCGAAGCGGTACTCGCCCTTCGTCTCCAGGGTGACGGGATCGAGCTCCCAGGGCAGCCCCTGCTCACCGAACGCCAGCAGGGTCCCGCGGTACGGGAAGACGCTGACGTTGACAGGAGATTCGAGTCCGATCCCGCCGCGCTTCAGCCGATCTCCTTCGAAAGCCGTGCCGAAGGCCCGGAACAGCGGCTTCCCGGCCTCCTCCTCGGCCCGCCACTTGTCGCCGCGGACGTAGCGGCAGGTCAGATGCGCGCCTTCCGGATCGAAGCGGAGAGCGGTGATCATGCCGTCGCCGTCGAGCCAGTGGGCGTAGCGGAGGTCCCCGCGCTGGAACCGGCCGGGACCGTTCAGATAATAGGTCCCGCGCAATCCGGCGGGCAGCTCCCCTTCGATCGTCTCGACCCGGCAGCAATGCTCCACCGGCACCGAGCCGAAAGCGCGCTCAAGACCGGGAGCGTGATCGAAGCCGGGAGCGTGATCGATCAGGACGCCGACGTCACGCTCGTCTTGCATGGCAGACCTCTGGCGACCCGCCGCGCCACCTCCTGGGCGGAGACGATCACCGGGGTGATGCCTCCGCCAGGGCGCGTCCAGTGGCCGACGAAGTGAAGGTTGGAGATGGTCGTGTTGATGGCGGGCCGGTTTTCGCCGAGCTGGTCCGGGGACATCTCCCAGCCCAGCATGGCACCCTGGTGGTTCATCGTGAAGCGCCAGGAGGTGAGGGCCGAGGCGCTGGACTTGACCACGATGCGCCGCAAGATCCCGGGGATCCGCCGCTCCAGGTGCTCCAGAAGAAAGGTTTCTATCCGCGCCTTGTGGGCTGGCCAGTCCGCGACCGATTCATAGTCCATCTCCAGCACCTTCTGGAGGATGACGACCTGCCCTCCCGCCGGCGCCATGCCCGGCTCGTACAGGGTGGGAGAGAAGATCTTGAAGCGCAGCGCGTCGATCCCCACGCGGTCCATGTCCCAGGAGTCCCAGTAGTAGCCCTGGGCCTCTTCGAGCACGTCGTCCGGCACCCCTTCGAGACCGAGGTGGCAGAGGAAGCAGGGGAAGGTGGGGCGCAGCTTGCGCAGGGGCTCGAGCGTTCCGGGCTCCAGGTGCTCCGGACCCACCAGGCGCTCCAGGGTCAGGAGCAGGTCGGCGTTGGAGATCACGGCCTCGGCCCAAACCGTGTCCTGGTGGCCGGCGCGGGGGCCGCGCAGCGACTCCAGGTCCACGCCGCGGGCAATCCCCTCCCCAATCCCGTCCTCGATTCGGATGCGGCGCGCCATCGTGCTCATCAGGACATGCCCTCCCTGCTCCTCGAAGCGGGCGGCGAGCGCATCCGCGAAGGCCTGCGAGCCGCCCTGCGGATAGTAATTGCCCAGAAAGTAGGAGAGGCGGAGCATGGAGTCGAAGACGAACGAGGTGCGGCCGGGTGGCGAGCCCCAGTGCGGACAGTCGGCGGTGAGCAGGAGCTTGAGCTTGGGATCGGTGAACCAGCGGTCGAGCGCCTGCCTCACGGTGAGGTCGCGCCAAGGGGCCAGCCGGTCGAGCATCTCCAGGGGCCTCCCGCGGAAGTAGTGCAGCAGCCCGAGGAGATAGGTCTCGCGCACGGTTTCGAAGAAGGAGTCAAGCGCCGCGGCTTCGGCGGGGAACTCCTTCGCGAGACGGGCGCGGTAGACGTCGAAGTCGGCCGGGACCTCGAAGCGCGAGCCATCCGGAAAATGAAAGGTATCGACCGGGTCCATCTTGACCCATCCGGTGCGGATGCCGAGCTCCCCGAGCAGGCGCCCGGTCAGGGTCTCGGGGTTACCGAGCAGGGGGTAGAAGTGGGTGGCGGCGTCGAAGGTGTATCCCCCGCGGCGAAAGGTGCTGCAGTAGCCGCCCACCATGTAGTGCTGCTCGACGAGCAGGACCCGAAGCCCCTCGCGCACCAGCAGGTTGGCGGCGATCAGCCCGCCGATCCCCGCGCCGATGACCACCGCGTCGTAATGGGGGTCCGGCGCGGTCCGCAGGCCGCGGAAGGGACGCTTCAAGCCGCGCCCCCTCCGATCCTTCCCAAAACCACTGCGCAGACGTGCCCGCCGGACCCGATCGCGTTAATCAGGCCAAGGCGCAGGCCGAGGCGCGTCTCTCCAAGGTTGCGGATCTGCGCGGAGACCCCGGAGAGCGGAAAGCCTTCCTCCGTCGATTCCAGACCGCGGATTCCAGGCAGCCGGCCGTCGTTCAAGGTGCCGAGCAGGGCGACGGCCTGGAACGCTCCCGAGGCCCCGACCGCCTCGCCCAGCATGGACTTGACCGCGGTCACCGGGATGTCCGCGGCGCGAGTGCCCAGGGCGGCGGCGATCCCGCGGGCCTCCTGCCGGTCCGCCTCCACGCTGCCGTTGGCCGAGGCGCTCAGGCAGCCGATCTCTTCCGGCGCGGTGCCCGCGTCCTCCAGGGCAAGACGGATCGCCCGGGCCACGGCCATTCCGTCGGAGGCACCGTCGGAGGCCGCATCGAAGGTGCTCCCGCTGCCCAGGATCTCGCCGAGCACCCGCGCCCCGCGGGCCGCGGCCGACTCCGCATCCTCCAGCATGAGGAGGGCGGCGCCCTCGGCCAGGGCAAACCCGTCGCGGCGGGCGTCGAAGGGGACCGGGTCTCCTCCGGTGAGCTTCCCGCCGCGATGGAAGCCGAGGAACGACTCGAAGCAGAGCTCCTCCACTCCGCCGGCGAGGAGCGCGTCCGCCCGGCCGGTGCGGATCAGGTCGGCGGCGCTGGCGATGGCCATCAGTCCCGAGGCCTCGCCCGCGGAGAGCGTGGAGTTGACCCCGCGCAGGTCGTGCCAGATCGCGGTCTGGCCGGCGGCGGCGTTGATCACGCTGTTGGCGAAGTCGAAGGGGCTGACGTAGGAGGGACCGAGCTGCAGGCCGCGGCGGTCGAACTCGGCGATGGTGCGCACGCTGCAGAAGTTCGTGCCGAGCACGAGCCCGACCTCGCGCTGCTTGCGCAGCTCCGGGGTCCAGCCGGAGTCCTCCAGGGCCCTCTGCGCGGCGGCGAGGAGGAGCTGCGCCGTGCGGTCCACGGGGCGGAGGTTGCGCTCGCCCAGGTAGGACTTGGGCTCGAAGGGACGCACCTCGCCTGCGGTCTGCGGCCCGAGCCCGTTCGTGGCGAAAACCTCCACCGGCTTGAAGCCGCTCCGGCCTTCGCAGAGCGCCTCGTGCAGCTTCGCGGGTGTGTCTCCGAGCGGAGAGATCACTCCGGCGCCGGTTATCAAGACCCGCCGTACCTCGTCCATCATTCCACTCTCCGGAAGATGACCGAGGCGTTGTTGCCCCCGAAGGCGTAGGCGTTGTTCATGGCCACGTCCACCCGGTGCTCCCGCGCCGCGTTCGGCACGCAGTCGAAGTCGCAATCGGGGTCCGGCTCCTCCATGTTCATGGTGGGCGGGACGAGTCCGGTATGGATGGCCAGGGAGCAGACCGCGGCCTCGATGGCGGAGGCCGCGCCCATGGTGTGGCCGATCATCGACTTGACCGAGCTGATCGGCACGCGGGGCGACGCTCCGAAGACCCGGCGGATGGCGAAGGCTTCGAGCTTGTCGTTGGTTGGAGTGCCGGTGCCATGGGCGCTGACGTAGCCAACGTCCTCGGGTCCGAGGCCCGCGTCCTTGAGCGCCTGCTCCATGGCCCGCACCGCGCCGTCCCCCTGCGGGTGGGCCGCGGTCATGTGGTGGGCGTCGCAGGAGAGGCCGTAGCCGACCAGCTCCGCGTAGACGGTCGCGCCGCGCTCCAGGGCGCGGTCCAGGGGCTCGAGCACGAGCACCCCGGCCCCCTCGCCGGGGATCATCCCCTTGCGGTTCTTGTCGAACGGCTGGCAGCGCTCCGGGGCGATCGCTCCGAGGCGGGCGAAGCCGGTGTAGGTGATGCGCGAGAACGCGTCGGAGCCGCCGGCCAGCATCAGGTCGGCCTTCCCCGCCCGCAGCGCGTCGAAGGCGTGGGCCAGGGCGTAGTTGCCCGCGGCGCAGGCGGTCGGGATCATGACGTTCACCCCCGCGAAGCCCAGCTCGCGGGCGATCTGCGTGGCGATCGAGGAGCAGGGGTAGACGGACACGATCTCGTCGCCGACCTGGTCCAGCTCGCCCGCGATGTAACGGTCATTGAACTTCTCCACCTCCAGGGGCTCGCCCGAGGTGGTGCCCATGGCCACTCCGGCCCGCTCCGGCTCGACGGTATCCAGCGAATCCGGATCGAGCCCGGCGTCCTCCAGGGCCATGCGGGCCGCGGCCACGCCCAGCTTCGAGGCGCGGCCGATCCGGGAGCGGTCGATCCGGCGGACCCAGGGGTCGGGATCGAACCCGCGGATCTCGGCGCCGATGTGGGCGCTGTGCCGGCTGGTGTCGAACAACGATACCGGCGAGAACCCGGAGCGGCCGGCGAGCAGCCCCTCCCACGCCACCTGGCGACCGGCCCCGATCGGCGTGACGAGCCCGATCCCGGTGACGACTACGCGGCGACTCCTTCTTCCCGAAACATCCATCAGATCACCTCCCTCTTTCCCCTCCCTTTCGGCGCCGGCCGCGAGGGAAACGTTACGCGGCCCCGCGCATCTTCCAGAGACTCTCGAGCAGGGACAGGAAGCCCGCCTCTCCCACAGACGGGGCCTGGCCCGGCGCCACGGCGAGCTGCTCGATCAGGGCGAGGACGTCCCAGCTCACCCAGCCCTCGACGATCTTCCCATCCTCGATGCGCAGCATGTCCATCCCGCTGGTGAAGGTCTCCCTTCCCGTGGGCGGCAGGCCCAGGAGGTCGCCCGTGTGCCTGCCGCGTCCGCTCCAGCGGGTCACCACCAGGTCCCCTTCCGCCACGATCTGGTCGATGGCCATGCGCAGATCCGAGAACGCGATGCGGTAGAAGAGGACGAGCTGGCCCATGGCCTCGGGACCGCGCATGAAATCGGTGGTGAACGGCACGCGCGCGTGCACCTCACAGTCGCGGGCCATGATCGCATCCACGAGAGCGAGGTCGCCGGTGTTCCACAGATCCTCGCGGAAGCGGCGGGCGATGGCCTTGTTCTCTTCGAGGCTCATGGTGGCTCCTCAATCCCTCTCTCCAGCCAGGGGCCGGAGCAGGCGCAGGGCCGGACGGGTGTTGTAGTGCTCCCGGTAGAGGCGGTGCAGACCGCCGTCGGGGAAGCTCTCGCCCTCGGGATACGGATACCGGCTCATGCCGTGGAACGGCAGCGGCTCGACCGTCTGGGAGAAGGCGGTGTTGGCGTCGCCGTCCTTGGCCCAGCCGTCGACCAGGAGCAGGAAGTCGCGCCGCCAGCCCGCGGGCAGGGCGGGCAGGGAGCGGGCGTCGAACAGGAGCCTCACCTCGTCCCCGGAGCCCATCACCACCATCCGGTCGTCCACCTCCTCCAGCAGGTCACGGACGTCGCCATACCGAGTATAGAGCCCGGGCGTGGGATTCCACATGGACACCGGCATCCAGGACTGGTAGTCGAAGCTCTCGGGTTGCCGGCGCTCGGGATGGATGACCGGCCGCGAGAAGCCGCGGTAGCGCAGCTCCGCCAGGGAGGGGGACAGATCGGTCCGCTCCACCACCGGCTCGCCGCTCTCTTCGGAGAGGAAGATCTCGTCCCAGTAGACGCACAGGCTGGTCTCGATGCGCACCTCGCGCGAATCGGACAGGAACTTGCCCGTCAGATCCACGGCGATGGTCTTGGGCTTGCCGGCCGGGATGCCTATGTCCTCGACCACCGTCTGCCATCTCCCCTGCGCGTCTTTCACTTGCAGGCGGGGGAACACGAGGCCAGTCCGCGACGATTGGGCGGCGCCGAGGAAGGTGCTGCCGTCGGCCCAGTCCACCCAGCCGGAGAGGATCAGCACGGCTCGATTGCCGGGTGCCCCGGAACCGAAATCGAGATCCAGGTGGTGCAGCTCGGCCACTCCGGACAGGTCGCGCCGGAAGCCGTCCGGGTAGGAGCGGTCGCGGGCGAGCAGCCGGGGGAGCACGTCGCGGCCCCGGTGGTCCCTGGCGCGGACCGGTCGGATTTTCTCCTCGACGCCGAACAGCCGGAATTCGGGGAACGGCGGAGCCTTGAACTTGTCGTTGGTGAAGATCTCCACGTCTTCGGGATGATCCAAAGCGATCAATCGCATCTGGTCGAGATAGGCGACCTCGCGCAGCTCCTCGGTGACGCGGATCTCGTAGCGGCCGTCGACCTCCGCCAGGGCCTCGCCGGGGATCTGCACGTACTCATCGTGATCCACCGGGAAGTACTCGCCGTCTCCCGCGCTGGCTCCCAGCGGAGCGACCCCGAGGACGTCGGTGATGAACTCGAACCGCTCGCCGTTCCAGGTGAAGATCATGGGGCACGAGCCGGACAGGCGCGGCGCCTCCTTGAAATGGACGGCGCGGCCCGCGGCCTGCTTCGTCTCGTTCTGGATGAGGCCGTTCGGCCAGGTGATGCGCACCGCGTCGATCGCGGTCCGCGGCCCCAGGCCGAAGGTCAGGGGGAACCCACGATAGACCTTTTTCTGATAGCTGGAGCCGGACTTGACCTCGACCTCGGCGCCGGGCGCGAGCTTCAGGTTCTTCACCCCTTCGAGCCCGATCCGCAACCATTTGTGATCGGTCGGAGTCCGGTTGAGGAGGCGCCGCAGGGTGCCGTCTTTTCCGGCCACGGCAAGATCCTCGCGGCCGTCGCCGTCGAAGTCGGCGGCTACGGCGGCGATCGCCGGAAATCCCGCGGGGGCTTTCGCCGCTCCCACCTTCCCCCGCCCTTCGTTGCGGTGCAGACCGTTGCCGGACACGAGATCGCTCATGCCCCGGCCTTCAAGGTCGGCGAACGCCAGAGGGAGGGTCCAAGAAGAGATCTCCGCTTTCTCCAGCACCCCCTGCAAGCTGCGGCGGTTGAGCAGCAGCGAGGAGGAAGAAACGAGATCGCTCCATCCATCCTGGTCCACGTCGTGCGCCAGCACCTCTCCGGTTAGAGCCGGGAGATCCACGGCCTCGTACCGTCCGCCGAGCCGGTCGCGGTAGATCACCGCGGGCCGTCCGGCGTAGGTCACGGCAAGATCCAATCCCTGGGTATCGGCCACGGTCTCAACCAGAGCGCCAGCCACCGCCCGGCCAGCCACGAATGGGAAGCGCTTGGTTTCGTCGTTCCAGCCAGCCTCTCCCTGGTTGCGGAGGAGGGCACTGCTCTCCCCCATCAATATCAAATCGAGATCGTAGTCGTGATCGAAGTCGAGCCAGAAGGCCAGGTGGAATCGGCCCGATGGGAGCTTCGCGCTGACCTTCTGGAAAATGCTGCCCGTGTTGCGGTAGAGGGTGGGGGCTTCGGCGAGGATACAGAGGTCGGCCAGGCCATCGTTGTCGAAATCCCCGGCCGCGGCGGAGGTCACGTTGCGCAGCTCCTGCAGACCGCTCGCGGCGACCGGCTCAGACCCTTTCCGGAAGAGCGAGACCCCGGCTTTCGACCACGCCAGCAGGTCGGGAACGGAATCGCCATCCGCGTCGAGCACTGTGAGTCCCTCGATCCCCCGTCCGAGCTCGCCAAGGTCGGAGACTGCGAAAGACGGCTCAACGGGATTGGCGGCCGCGGCTGGAGGATCGATCTCGTCGAGGAGCTCGGAATACCAGCTCCAGTCCACGTCCTCGGGGACCGCGGCCCCCTTCTGCGCCTCCTTGACCGCGTCGTACTCCTTCTTGCGCAGCGCGGCCTCTTCGGTCCTGCCCATCTGGCGGTACGCGTTGTAGAGCTGGAAGCGGGGAGCGGCGAAGTAGGAGTTGAGGTCCGCGGCCCTTTCGAAGTGCCGCAGCGCCAGGTCCGCCCGGTCGGTGAGCTTGTACAGGACACCCAGGTTGTAGTGCGTGATGGGCTCGTCCGGCACCAGGGCGACCATGCGCTCGAACTGCTGGACGGCCTTCTCGTACTGCGACTCCTGCTTGTAGACGATGCCGAGCTTGAACCAGGGGTGCGGGATCTCCGGGGCCTGGCGCTGCACCGCCTCCAGCTCCTTGATCCCCTCCGCAAGCTTGCCCGCCTTGAGGAGCGCGAGGCCGTAGTTGAGACGCTCGCGGGGAGATTCCGGCGCCAGCTCCAGGGCCTTGCGCAGCTCCTCCACCGCCTCATATTGGGTCGTGGGGTTCTCGTAGAACGCCTTGCCCAGGTTGCGGTGATGCCAGAGCCGCTCTTCTTTAGAAGTCTCCGGAGCCGAGACCGTAGCGAGAAGAGCCAGCAGGGCGATCCACCTCATTTCGATTCCTGGACCGTCGTGATCTTGTTGAGAGGAACGGTAACCTTTTCCACCTTGCCGCCCGGCCAGCGGATCTCCACGGCGTCGATCTTGCTGACCGCTCCGAGGCCGAAGTGGACGCGGGTCGAGCTCTGGCCCGCGTAGCCGTTGCCGCCGTTGACCTCGCGGATCCAGGCCTTGCCGTTGGCGCGCACCGTGACCCGGGCGCCGATCGCGTCGCGGTTCGACTTCGTCCCGACCAGCTTGAGCGCGAGCCAGCTTCCCGCCCCTTCGGTCACGTTGCGGTAGAGCAGCGCGTTCTGGTTGGCGTTGGTCTGGTAGAGATCGAGGCGGCCGTCCTGATCGAAATCGGCCATGCCGATGCCCCGGCCGTCGAGGTCGTTGTCCACGCCGGCCTGCGCCGCCACCTCCTTGAACGACTGGTCGCCCAGGTTGCGGAGGAGCTTCTTCTTCTGGAAGCCGCTCCAGCTCCGGTCGCGGATGGCCGGCCAGTTGCGCACGTCGGTGAAGTCGATGTCCGGCGTGATGATCATCTCGACGAGCACGGGGATGTAGTTCTCCGGACCGGCGGAGCGCAGGCCGTTGACCACGAACAGGTCCTCCCAGCCGTCGTTGTCGAAGTCGCCGAACTTCGCGGCCCAGCCCCACAGCGTGTTGCAGGTGCCGGTCTCCTTCGACAGGTCGGTGAAGGTGCCGTCCCCGTTGTTGTGCCAGAGCATGTTGCACTCTTTCATGTACTCGTCGGTGATGTTCGTGACATAGACGTCGAGCCAGCCATCGCGGTCGTAATCGCCCACGTCCACATTCATCCCCTTGCGCGTGTCGATGCCAATGGCCTCCTTGGTGGCATCGCGGAAGGTGCCGTCGCCGTTGTTCCAGAAGAGGCGGTCGGTGCCGTAGTCGCCGGCCAGATAGAGGTCCTGCCAGCCGTCGTTGTTGAGATCGGCGTGGCCGGCGTCCAAGGTCCAGCCGGTGTGGCGGGCGAGGCCCGCCTTCTCCGTGACCTCGGTAAAGCGGATGTTCCCCTTTTCGCTCACGTTTCGCCACAGGCCCACGCCGCCGCCGTTGTCCGCCTGGTCCAGGTTGTTGGGCAGCACGTGCGGAGTGGGCAGATCGATCAGGTTGACCGGCGGGAAGTAGTGGCCGAGGAGCAGGTCGAGCCGGCCGTCGTTGTCGTAATCGAAAGCGATCGCCGCGATCGTGTTGCCGAACTCGTTCAGGCCTGAGCCCGCGGACACGTCCTTGAACTTCCCCTTCCCCTGGTTGCGATAGAGCACCGGCGTGCCGAAGCGAGCCAGCAGGAGGTCGAGCGAACCGTCATTGTCCGCATCGAACCAGAGGGCGTCGGCCACGATGGTGCGCGGGTCGTTGCCGCCGCCCACGCCCGCCTCGGCGGTCACGTCGCGGAAGCCGAGCTTGCCGGTCTCGCGGAGCTGGTTGCGCAGCAGGTGGCTCGGCTTGCCGTTCTCCGAGTCGGTGACGTAGAGGTCCTCGTCGCCGTCGTTGTCATAATCGCCCACGGCCGCGGTGGCGCCGCCGGAGGTGAACATGCCGAGCACGTCGCCGTGCGGACCCGGAAAGGTGCGGGTGTGATGGCGGAGGCGCGCACCCATCTTCTCGCCGATCTCCTCAAAGCGCAACCCCGGAGGACCACCGGCGGCGCCAACGGGGAGGGCGAGCAGCAGGAGCGCAAAAGCGACCCTCACCCCCCTGGCCCCCCTCTCCCTCACCGGCCTCCGGCCGGGCAATTCCCTCCCTGGGAGAGGGGGGAGAAAAGCCTTGGTTTTAAGGGTGTGTGGGGGCGCCCCTCGCCCGGGGAGGGGGACGGGGAGGCGGGAGAGGGGTCGGGGGTGAGGGCTCTTCACGGCTCCTCCCACAGCGGCGAAAGGTTCGTGTCCACCCGCTTGTTGGGATCGAGTTGCTCGTAGATGTACTGCTCCAGCTCCTCCCCGTCGCGGGCCAGGCGCGCTTCGAGCTGCTTGTCGCCCGGGAAGAGCGTCAGCGCCTCCTTCCAGGTGGCCTTGGCCTTGTCCGGCTGATCGGTCCGCCAGTAGGCGTCGCCCAGGGCGATCCAGGCGCGGACGTAGACCTGCTTCTTCGGCCCCTTCTTCGAGATCGCCACCGCCTCTTCCAGGTCGGTGACGGCGAGCGGTCCACGGCCGAAGATCTTCGGCCAGTAGAGATAGCTGTTGCCCCGCGTGTAGAGAGCGATCCAGCTCCGATCGAGCTCGATTGATTTCGTGAAGTTCGTCAGCGCGGTATTCGCCAGGATCACCTGGGTGATCGATCCCGCCGCGGGGATCTTGTCCACGTAGGCGTAGCCGTAGTTGAGCCAGGCGTAGGGCGCCTTGGGATGATCGGTCACGAGCTTCTTGAAGAACTCGACCGCCCGGTCGTACTCGCCGGTACGGATCACCTCCTTGCGGTACTCGTTGGCCGCCCGCAAGTCGTTCGGGTCGGCGGCGAGCGCGGTCTCCAACTCCGGAAGAGTGGCCGCGAAGCCGCTCGCCACGCTCAGGAAGCTCAGGAGGAGTAGGGTCAGGTGTCGCTTCATGGTTGTCTCCTCAGCCGGGGCTCTCCCTCGACGATCCTGTAGCTGCTTCCGGCTGCGATCTTGTCGAACGTCTGCTTCGCGCCCGAAGGCCAGAGCACCTCCAGCTTGACGGTCTCTTTCGTGCTGCCCAGGCCGAAGTGGACCCGCCGGCTGCTCTGCCCCGCAAAGCCGTTGCCGCCGTCCACGAAACGCAACCGGGTGCGGCCGCCGGCCGTGAGCCGGAGCTTCGCGCCGATCGCCTCGCGGTTCGATTTCTTCCCTTCCAGGAGGAAGGAGACCCACTGCCCGGCCGGAGCGGTGTTGCGGTACAGGAAGGGCTCGGCGTTGGCGTTGGCCACGAACAGGTCCTGCCTGCCGTCGTTGTCGAAGTCCGCGATGGCGATGCCCCGGCCGTCGCGGGTGGAGTCGAGGCCGTGGCGGGCGGCTTCTTCCTTGAAGACCTGCCCGCCCTGGTTATGGAAAAGCTTCTTTTTCTGATAGCCGGAGAGGCTCTTCTTGCCCATGGGCGGCCAGTTGCGGGCGTCGGCGAAGTCCACGTTCCCGCGGGTGATCATCTCGAAGATGTCCGGCACGTAGCTCTCGGGACCGGCCGAGACCCAGCCGTTGACGACATAGAGATCGAGCCAGCCGTCGTTGTCATAGTCGAAGAACTTGCCCGCCCAGCCCCAGCCCGTGTCGTGCGTGCCGGTCTCGCGCGAGACGTCCGTAAAGGTCAGGTCGCCGTTGTTGTGCCAGAGGAAGTTGCCTTCCCGCATGTAGTCGTCCGTGATGTTGGTGACGTAGACGTCGAGCCAGCCGTCCTCGTCAAAATCCCCCCACTCGGCGTTCATCCCCTTCTTCGTGTCGATGCCGATCGCCTCGCGGGTGCGGTCGGTGAACGTGCCGTCGCCGTCGTTGACGAAAAAGCGATCGGTTCCGAAGTCGCACGCGACATAGAGATCATCGTCGCCGTCGTTGTCCGCGTCGCCGTGCCCGAGGTCGAGGGTCCAGCCCGCGAGCTCGAAGCCGGCCTGCTTCGTCACGTCCGTGAACCGGCCGTTGCCCTCGTTGCGCCAGGCGGTCAGGCCGCCGCCGTTGTTGGCCGTCTCGAAGCTCTCGGGGAAGAAGCGCGGCGTGTCCGGGTTGAACACGTCCACCGGCTGGAAGTAGCTCCCCACGAAGAGATCGACGTCGCCGTCGCGATCGTGATCGAAAGCCACCGCGGTGATGGCGTTGCTCGCACGGTCGAGGCCTGCCTCGCGGGTGACGTCGCGAAATTTTCTGCCATCCAGGTTCTTGAAGAGCTGGCTCTTCCCGAAGCGGACCACGAAGAGATCGGGCCGGCCGTCGCCGTCGTAGTCGAGCCAGAGCGAGTCGGCCGAGGCGTTGGACGCGTCGTTGCCGTCGGCCACGCCGGCCTCGCGCGCCACGTCGGTGAAGGTGAAATCACCGTCGTTCTTATAAAGGCGGTTCTTTCCGGTTTCCGCGGAATCGGTGACGAAGAGGTCCTCGAAGCCGTCGCCGTCGAAGTCCGCCACGGCCACGGACGCGCCCAGGGCGGTGTAGCCCGACATGATCTCGGCGTAGGGGTTCTTGAAGGTGCGGTTCGTGTGCTTCGCAGCCACGCCGGCTTTCGCCGTAACGTCTTCGAACCAGCGTTCAGATCCCGCTCCGGCAGCAATGCCGGCAATACCGGCAACAGCGATCAACAGGGTGGCGCCTATCCAGCTCCTCTTCACTCCTGCCCGGCTCCGTAGCGCTTCTCCACCAGCCGGCCCCCCTCGGTGACCTCCACGATGCGGTTCACGGGAACGTCCTTGAAGCGCTGCTCGATCCCCGAGGCGGGCCAGCGCACGATCATCTCGTCGATCTTCGCCGCCCGCTCGAGGCCGAAGTGGAGGCGCAGCGCGCTCTGCTGAGCATAGCCGTCCCCTGCCACGACCTCCCGCGTCTGAAGCTTTCCGCCAGCCCGGATCGTGACGCGCGCGCCCACGCCGTCGCGGTTCGATTTCGTGCCGGCGAGCTCCACGCCGAGCCAGTTGCGTTGACCGGCCAGCTCGTTGCGGAGCAGGGCGTGGCGATCCGCCGAAGCGGCGACCGCGATGTCCAGCACGCCGCGGTTCCAGAAGTCGGCCACCGCGATGCCGCGGCTGTTGGTGATCAGATCGGTGCCTGCGGGGCGGCCAATCTCCCGAAAGTCCCTGCCCCCTTCGTTGCGCATGTGGCGGTTGCGCTCCCAGCCATGCCACGAGCGGCGGCCGAAGTGCTTCGGGTCGAAGAAGCGCCCGCTCTTGTAACCTTTCTGATCCCCCACCACGTTGTTGAGGAACTCCAGCTCGATCTCCGTGTCGCGGTCTCCGTAGACCCAGCCGTTGGTGCTGTAGATGTCCTGCCAGCCGTCGTTGTCGAAGTCCGCGAAAGCCGAGCCCCAGAACCATCCGAGCGGATTCGTGTGCGTTTCCCACGTCACGTCGTCGAACGTGCCGTCACCTCGGTTGCGCAGCAGGGTGTTGCCCGAGGCCATCTGCTGGAAGACCTCGACGAACTCGAAGCCCGACTGGCGGAAGATCTCGAAGTAGAGCGGCATGTCGCTGCTCCAGACCCCCTGGCGCCAGGAGTTCGCCATGTAGCGCCACACGGTCGGCGGCTCGGCGAACCAACTGTGCTCCGAGCGGATGTGGGCCACGTAGATGTCCAGCTTCCCGTCGTTGTCATAGTCGCCGAACGAGGCGCTCATGCCCGCGCCGTAGGCCAGGGTGTTGGTCTCGACCGTGACGTCCTTGAACGTGCCGTCCCCCTCGTTCCGGTAGAGCGTCTTCCGTCCGAAGTCGTTCACCACGTAAAGGTCGGCGTCCCCGTCGTCGTCGTAATCCCCGAAGACCGATCCCAGGCAGAGCCCCGTCTCCCCCACCCCGGCCTCCTCGGTGACATTCGTGAAGCGGCCGTTGCCCTCGTTGCGATAGAGCTGGTTGGGCTCGCCGTTGCGCGCGTAGAAGGTGGTCGGGATGTCCTTGCGCGGATCGAGGTAGCGCCCGACGTAGAGGTCGAGGTCTCCGTCGTTGTCGTAATCCCCCCACGAGCCAACCGTGGTGCAGCAGTCCGCGCCGATGCCCGAGGCCGCGGTCACGTTGCGGAACGTGATCCTCCCCTGCCCGTCCCGCCCTTCGTTGTGGAAGAGCTGGTTGGGCTGGAACGTGCGGCTGACGAACAGATCCTTCCAGCCGTCGTTGTCATAGTCCGCGAACACCCCCACGGACGCGCCGTCCATCCCCGACAGCCCGGCTTGGACCGTGACGTCCTCGAACGTGCCGTCGCGCCGGTTCAGGAAGAGCCGGGACTCGGCGCCGTCCGGGATGAAGAGGTCGTGGAAGCCGTCGTTGTCCACATCCACGGCGCTGATGCCCCCCGGCCCGTGGCGGATCATGCCGAAGCGCAGCGGCTCGGTGAGGAGCGGCGGATAGTACTCGTTCATGAAGGCGATGCCGGCCTGCTCCCCCACCTCGGTGAACTGCGGCCGGTCCGCGATCAGGCGCTCGCCTGCCATGGGCCCGTCGAGGGGAGACGCCTCGACGATGCGCAGCCCTTCCGGGGAGTTTGCGAAGCGCATGCGGAAGAAAGCGCGGTCGATCCCGGGCTGGGCGCGTCCGCGGGGCGTGCCGATCAGCTCGAAGCGGACCTGGGCGGTCACCTCGCCCCCGGGCTCCCACTCCTCCACCCGGTGGACGTGGAGCCCGAGCTCCTCGACCGATCCGAAGCCGTCCAGGTACGAGCGCCACTCCGCGAGAGCCGCAGCGCGGTCCAGGGCGGCTCCATCCGGGGAGAAGCGGAAGGACTCGACCCCGTCCTTTTCCTGGTCCCGGCGCAACCGGGTGAGCCCGAGGGACGTGCCGCGGAGCCCGGGACTGTAGAAACGCCCGACCGCGTCCAGGTCCCGGGCCTTCAGGGCGCGGGCGAGCCCGCCCAGCACCTCGACGGCACCGCGGCCGGCCTCGAAAAAGGCCTGTCCCCTCTTGTCCAGGTGGCTGAACGTCAGGGTGCCGCCGAGCAGGAGCACCGGCGCCAGCAGGAGGCTGAAGAAAAGCGGTTTCGGCTTGTGCAGCTTCACGGCGCGGACCCTTGGCTTGAGGTGCGACCCCGGGCCAATTTAAGCAAACGGACCTCCCGGGAGTGTAGGAACCCGGGACCAAAAAAGGTCCAGGGCCGGCGGGTTGGTCCATAATGCGCGGCGTTCGCAGGAGGACTCCCATGGACGGTGGACAGACCCTTCGTTACGCGGCCGCGGCCTGCCAGGTGGACTTCCCCAACCCGGCGGACCGCGCCGGGATCAAGCCCCATACGGACCGGATGATCACGATGATCTCCAACGCGGTGGAGGGCTACGCCCCCTTCCTGCCCGTGAAGCTGGTCGTTTTTCCCGAGTTCGCCCATGCAGCCCCAGTCTACCCCACGGCCCGCGAGCTGCTGGACAAGCTGGCAATCCCGATCCCCAACGAGCATACCGAGCGCTACGCGGCCAAGGCGAAAGAGTACGGCATCTGGATCCAGACCGGGACCTTCCTGGAGCGCGACGACCGCTACCCCGGCGTGGTCTTCAACGCCACCTGCCTGATCGGCCCCGAGGGCATCCTCACCAAATACCGCAAGGTCAACCCGTGGATCCCCTGGGAGGTCCACGCCAGCCCGCACGACCTGCCCGATTATCAGGAAGAGATGTTCCCGGTGGCGAAGACGCCGATCGGCAACCTCGGCGTGGCGATCTGCTACGACTGGCTCTTCCCCGAGGTGCTGCGGCAGCTCACGGCGAACGGAGCCGAGGTGCTGATCCGGGTCTCGGCCTACATGGACCCCTGGGGAGCCACGGCCCCCATGGACTGGTGGACCGTGGTCAACCGCTGCCGCGCCCTGGAGAACGTGGCCTACGTCGTGGCCTCCAACCAGGCCGCGAGCCTCTCCCACTACCCCCCCTTCTCCTGGCCCGGAGGCAGCATGGTCGTGGACTTCGACGGCCGCATCCTCGCCCAGGCCGATCCCGGTTCCGGCGAGAAGATCGTGGTGGCGCCGGTCGACATCTCCGCCCTGCGCCACGAGCGCGCCGTGCGCCGCGGCCACCAGAACCTCGGCCATCTCCGCACCGAGTGCTTCCCGATGTACCGCGAGAGCTTCTATCCCCCCGGGAGGGGGGAAGACCGCGAGAAGCTCAGCGTGGAAGGCAACGACGAGGCGATCGAGGACGTGAAGGGGCGGATGGGATACCGATAAGCCCCGGCTCCATTATTTTGGACCAAAGATCCCTTCGATCGCTTCGGAATGGAATCCAGCGCCTAAAAATCTCATCGAACGCGCTCGTCTCCATTATTATGGATAAAAAGTCATTCGTATCCATCCGAATAGATTCTGGCGCGTTCCGCGGGCTCCTTACACGTCCGAAATGACTCTGACGCGCCCGAAGCGACGCTTGGCCGCCCCTCGGATCTCCTTTCCGCTCCGCGAGACCCCGTTGCGTCCTGAACCGTTCGGACCGGACCGGATCGATTCGAGCGCGCCCGAGGTCATTCCGAGCCGTCCGGAACGTCCGCCGGCATCCCCGAGCCTTCAGGGATCTTCTTCACAGGAAAGGCAACATGCTCGCCTCGACCGCGATCTCTGTCATCCGCACGGAGACGATTTTCATCTGGACGGGCACGGTCGCGGAGCCGGCGGGAGCAATCCCCGGGAAGATGGAGATGACTCCCATCCGGATTGGAGAGTCGCCGAGGAGATGGGAACGGTCGCCATCCAAGTGGGGATGTTCCCCGTCCGGATGGGAGAGACGCCCGAAGAGCCCGGGATTGTCGCCATCCGACTGGGCACGGTCGCCTCATCGATGGGAGAGGCCCCCGGGAAGATGGCGATTGCTCCCATCTGGACCGGAGGGTCCCCGAGGAGATGGGGACGCCGCCCAGAGAGACGGGGAAGGTCGCCGTCCAGCCGAGGAACGTCGCAAACTCGGCCATGTTGCCCTCCGCTGGGACCGCTGATGTCAAGGAGTCCGGCAACTGTCCAGATTGCTGGACGAGCACCACGTCTTTTGTTTTCTGAGATTTGCCTGCGGCATGGCACCTCGGGCGCCAGATCACTGGACAAATCCGGCGGCCGGGACTCGCGCCACCTTCTCCTGAAGCTACGCAGGATGAGCAACTTGGCGCCCTTCCCTTGAATGGGCACGGCGTTTGTGTTGCCGAGGGATGAAGGAGGCGTGACATGGAGCCAAACAACCAGGAGGTTTCGGAAAGCCCGGAGACAAGAGAGCCAAAGCTGCTCGACCGGGCGAAGTCGAGGATGCGGGCAAAGCACATGAGCCTGCGGACGGAGCGGACCTATCTGCAGTGGATGCGCAGGTACATCCTCTTTCACGGCAAGCGTCATCCTGCGGAAATGGGAGAGACCGAGATCAACGCCTTTCTGACGCACCTGGCAGTGGAAAGGCGGGTCAGCGCTTCGACCCAGACCCAGGCACTTTGTGCGCTGCTGTATCTCTACCGGGAGATTCTGGAGAGGCCGGTTGGAGATCTCGAGGGGCTGATTCGCGCCAAGCGCTCTCGCCGGATGCCGGTGGTCCTGACGCGGGAAGAGGTGCGGCGGGCGCTCGGGGAGCTGAGCGGCACAGAGCGGCTCTTTCTGACCTTACTCTACGGCACCGGTCTGCGGCTGATGGAGGGTTTGCGGCTGCGGGTGAAAGATGTCGACTTCGGCCAAGGTCAGATCACGGTCCGGGACGGCAAGGGCGGAAAAGACCGGGTGACCATGTTGCCGAGCTTGCTGCGGGAGGATCTGCGGAGGCATCTGGGCGAGGTCGAGCGCCTTCACCGGCTGGATCTTGAGGAGGGGTTTGGCAGAGTCCAGCTGCCGGGTGCACTCGCAACCAAGTACCGGTCGGCGTCAACGGAGTGGTGCTGGCAGTACGTCTTTCCTGCTCCAGCCCGTTCGCGGGATCCCCGGACGGGCGATTGGGGCCGGCATCATCTGTACGAGAGGTCCATTCAGCGCGTCTTCCGGGATGCCGTGAAAAAGGCGAGGCTATCGAAGCCAGCGACCTGTCATGCCTTGAGGCATTCGTTCGCGACCCATCTGCTGATGAGCGGGTACGACATTCGTACAGTCCAGGAGCTCTTGGGCCACAAGAGCGTGA